>AUXO018301040.1_pt1 | contig 23106 bp, 12 predicted proteins | sample 768731 | NCBI WGS metagenome assembly AUXO01 (sample SAMN02715735, study PRJNA202380) | gut metagenome | biome: sheep rumen | host: Ovis aries | place: New Zealand: Palmerston North | reverse complement strand
GTCCTCTCAGGCATATCACCTCGTGACAGCGAGTTTAAGCTCGTCGCGGAAATAATCTAAAAAAGTATACTATCCTAGAAAATCAAATGCCAGCATGGTTACATCATCATACTGCTCTGCTCCGGCGACAAAATCTTTCATCTCTCTTCTCACATCTCTAAGCAGCGTCTCCAGATCAGAATCTCCCGATCTGTTAAGTGCCTCCAGCATACGAGTAGTTCCATAAAACTCTCCGTCTTCTCGTCTTGCCTCCGGAAGGCCATCCGTATAAACAAATATTCTGTCACCTGGTTTTAATTCAATACTATGTTCTTCAAATGGAACCCCTCTGATCATAGCTATTGCCAGTGAATGACGATACTTAACGAGTTCGTACTTTCCGTCCCTGGACCTGAGTACCGGGTGTTCATGTCCGGCATTGGCAGCGACTCCCTTACCTGTATGAATATCTATAACCGCCATCCAGAGAGTCACGAACATTCCCTCTTCATTTATATCAAGCAGCTGATCACTTACATCAGCAAATATCTCAGACAAAGACCCTCCAAGAAGTGTACGATTCTTGATAAGCGTCTTGGCATTTACCATGAAGAGCGCCGCCGGAACTCCCTTTCCGGAAACATCTGCTATTAGAAGTGCCAGATGATCATCATCAACCATGAAGAAATCGTAAAAGTCTCCACCCACTTCTTTAGCAGGCTTCATCGTAGCATAAATATCGAACTCTGTTCTATCAGGAAAAGCAGGGAAAGTATTCGGCAGCATATCTGTCTGAATCTTCTGCGCCATATCCAGATCTGCACTGATTCGTTCATTCTCTGCTGTTACTGTCTGTATCTTCTTCAGATAATCTTCTATCTCCCTGGTCATCTCAGATACGCCATCTGCAAGAGCACCTATCTCTGTCTTTGATTTAATACGAGAGAGCTGGTCTCTTACAAGCTTTCCGTTCTTCGTAGTTGCGTATTCAGTGACATTTTCCTCCACCTCTTTCAGAGGTTCTATCAACATATGATTTATCATATATCTGATTATGAAAAAGAATATTATCTCAAGAATGATAAATGTATTCAAAAACTGAAGAGTCTTCAAAAGTGTATTTCTTTTAACATCCGATATCTCAATAGTCATTCCGGCAATAATATTCATGTCTTTGATTTTGAACATATACCGATACGCATCAAGGTAGCTGTCTGACTCTATAAGTCTGGAAACATTATCCTTAAGGTTCCTAAAGGTCTCTGTCTGCTGCTTAGTGTTAGTTACCTGAGTTCCAAATACATATGCATTCCCCAGCTGTTTGCCACGTACTGCTTTACCATCAGAACCACTTATAATAAAGAAATCTTCTTTATAGTCATCATCTGTTGCAAAGAAATGCAAAAATGTAACGTCATAAGCCTTTTTTATATCATTTATACGAAGCAGCCAACGGTTAAATACAATTTCTGTATATGCTTTCTTTTCAGCTTCTGTATACTGCTCAAGTTCTTCCTCTGTAACAGTCATGATATCCATACTTGGATGAGCCTCAAGAAGCTTGCTTATCTTGATTTTTGTTTTCTCCGAGCTCTCATACTCCATATCAAAATCCTCATATCTATGGTCAAGCATATATGCAAGTACCCATTCATATGAGGCATATTCTTTCAGTGTCTGCTCTACTTCAAGTTCTACACCATTTATATTCTCAGCTTTTTCAGTTAAATAATTGTCTTTTACTACATTTCGAATCAGAAAAAAAGATAAAAAATCTGTCAGAAGTAAACTGACGAAAAAGAAAATCATAAATTGAAATGCCAGCCGGTTTTTACCTTTTCCTTTAGTTTTCATTCCAACCTCCGTAGAATCATGAAAAGATGACAGCAGCAGATATATGCTCCTGTCATCTATAAATTATTAATAATTAGGCACTATAATATCAACTCTGTCTGAAGGCGCCAGCTCCAGGCCACCCTTTCCTTTATGATCAAAGGTAGCCGTTTTCTCATTATATATTGTAGCCTTCTCTTGGGTTTTAAATCCTACTGACGATTTATCTGTTGCTTTTACAAAGGAACCAATTCCAAAAACTCCTATAGTCCTCATGTTATCCGGATAATTAGCAGGATCACTAAGACTTATATTATTAGGATTCCTGTCCATAAACTCCAGCTCGTCTACACGGTTATATCCAAACCTTAGTACACCTTTCTTTCGATTTTCTATCTTACTTCCTTTTCCTATTACTCCGAATGTGAAAACCGATGTTCCATAATTTATCATAGTTCCGCCGCCTACCAGGCGAAGCGGAGCATTCGTTATATTATAATAATTCGAAGTGCTGCTACCTTTATTGCAGAAACCGTATATCTTTCCGCCTTCCATGACGATAATATTTCCGCCATCACACTCTATAGTTCCTTCTCCTTCACAGTTTTTTGTATAAGGAGAGATACATCCACCTTTTTTTACTATAAGAGTTCCACCATTTTTTATCTTAATCCTTCCATTATTCAGGAAGTTCGTAGCCACATAAACAGTACCTCCATCTATGGTAAGTGTTTTGCCCTTAGGCAGTACTATACCATCAGACTTTTCAACCGTACCATTATCATTTTCATCATCACCTGCACCGATAAATACACCTGCATCTATTGGCATAACTTCAGGAGCTTTAACCGTCATAGACTCAAGGGAAGTCATAAGATGCGGAAATCCTTCATAAGCCTTCCATATATAATGCGTTCCAGTACGGCCAATACACGGTGACTTTGACCCCTGCGGTATTATATTATAATAATAATCAGCAAACATTGTAAAAAAGCTATAATCTGTACTCCCATTAATTATATTTGAACCGAAAGAATCATTACAGACATCATTTCGATAAGAGTCATTATAAGCCAGTAACCCCCATATACTAGATTTTGTACTATCAGAAACAATAGAACCAATAGAACCAACATATACAAGATGCCATACATCCTGAGGTACATTATCCTCTAATCTGCTCTTTTTATGAGAAATAACCATTGTCGGTTCCAGGTTCTTGTTTTTTTCATCCTCAGCATAAGCTCGAACATCAAGATAATAGTCTTTATCATTAGGCTGCCATACTCCAGCTTCACCATTTGAAAGCTGCTTCTTCGGGAAGCATATACTCATCATGGTTCTTCCACCATCTGGTCCCCAGTTTACAGCGGCTAACCACGGAACACCCATAGAGTCTCCAAAAGTAAAGAATCTTTTAGAATTAAAATCAGCATCAGATATTCCATTTTTTCCTGTATATGTATTTAAATAATATACACTTTCCGTTGCATTAAAATAATATGAGGGAGAATGGGCCTCATTAGCTTTTTTCCCATAATAACCATAATAACTATTTTCCGTTTCCGGATTATTACTTACCGAATTAAAATCATCTTTATAGTTATTAAGCCTGGAAGTATTCGTTGGAAGATATACATAGTCTCTATTAGAATAAGAAGACAGAAACGGATGTCTTCCAGAAGAATTCGTTTTTACACTAGCAAACATAATAGGATGATATTTATTATCACTGAATGTGGTTTTTACATTTGTAATTTCCTTCCATTCCCAGAATGCTATACGTCCAGTCTTCGCCTTAAGTATATTATCCTCAGCTTCATCTGTTACTGCATCACCCTCACCAGTTGATACTTCTTCTTCACCAGCGGCATATATGTCTGATTCAGATACCTTGGGTATATCAATATATGAACCCGAAAAAGAAAGTGAAAATGCCAACGCTAGCGCTACAACTATATTCTTCCTTTTATTTTTTGTTAAGTTTTTTTGGTACATTTATTCAGCCTCCCGGACTGGAAATTAAGAAACACTATACTAGTTGTTTTTTTCAAAAAAATTCTATCATTATCTGAATAACAAAAGTGCAACACTACTTATCTGATTTATCAAACTTTACATGCCCGTCTTTGAAGAAAGTCACCTTTCTCTTTTCTGTTATACCGAGAGACTCACTGCTGAAAGTAAGAACTGCTTCTCCAGTAATCTCAGTTGCATCAGTTGCTGTATTTACATCTACCTCTGACGCGCCCCCAAAAAACAGCTCAATATCATCCCAGCTTGGTTCTGTATTTGTCGCAAGAGGAATCTTCTCTTCAGCCTTTGTATCTGTTTCTATTTCATCACGATCCGTATCATCCTGAACCAGATCCTCATCACTTACAAATTGAAGTTCGGCATATTCTCTGTTATTATCACTATTATATAATATATTTACATTGGGGATGTCTGACTCTATATTCCAGTCACCCCGTCCATTTATAAAATCAATATGTCCTTTCATAAAGTCTGTATCTGTTGAATCATCTGTAGCATCTGTATCAGTTGATACTTCGTCTATCATATATTCATCTGATTCATCGGGCATCTGACTTAAAACTACAGGATGCTCAGTAGCAGCACCTATAATATCCTTACCTGTTTCCATCGTTCCTTCATCCAGAAAATAACATACAAGTCCTTCCGGAGATTCTGAAGCGTAGGTACCAAACGTTATATCTATATAATCTACTTTAATATCTCCGGACTGGACCGATTTATGAAATGACACATTTGTCACTCCAGCCATCACAGGTGATAATGTAAATGTTGCTTTCTTCGCTGATACCTTTTTCTTTGACACTACACTAACTATATCCGGTTCTTCAGAAACAGCTTCCCAGACTTCATTTCTGCCAGTCTTATCCTTTACAGTTATAATTATACTGCCATTTTTTATTTTATAGCTGACAGGATAATCCGTATCCTGAAAAAGCCGGGTATACTGCCTATAATTTAAAAAACCTATAACTGCACCTGCCGCGGCAATTAATAGTAGTATTATCAAAATAATCAGATATTTTTTTTTCATAGTTTCCTCTTATATTCCAACGATTTCTTACTCTGACGCGATTAATGATAATCTGACTGTTCCGTCATCCCTGAACTCTGCCTTTAATTTTCTGGTAATCTTCAGAGATTGACTCGACAGAGCTATCTCTGCATTTTTAACTAATGCACCTTCTGACAGATTCTGATTATTATTTGTCTTTGCAGATTTTTTTACAACTGCATAATCTTTTATACCATCATTATAGAATTCAAAATCTGTATTGCCATCCAGACTTTCAAGAATCCAGTCTCCTTTTCCATTTGCAAAGAATATATCACCCTTTATAGTTCCGGGAGCATTCTCTGTCTCGGGAGTGGCATCAACCTGATTCCCCAGTACAGAATTATTGATAATAACCGGATTTGCTGTTGTCTCTCCTATAACATCCGGTCCCTTCACCAGATAAGGATTTTCCAATGTACTGAGACTGTTTACTCCCATAGCATCAGATATATACACAGGAACTGTTACTGTAGCTACATCGACTTTAGTACCTGCTATATCCACCGACCTCACAAAATTAACTCTCGTACTTCCAGCCCCCACAGGTGTAACGATGAACTTTGCTTTGCCACGAAATTCTTTACCCTTCTGAAAGACCTGCACAACACCGGTATTTTGTATTTCAGCTTCCCATTTAAGCTTAGGGGTTTTATGTCCATCCAAAGTTATTACCAGATTTCCCTCTTTCATAACATATCTGAATGGGTAATCAGAATTAGATACAAGATCATTATTTCTCACCGAACTCCGTATTCCTATAAATATAAGAACTCCAAGTATCCCGAAGAGTATAACCAGCGAGATGATAAAGAATTTCTTTTGCATATTATTAATTGATCCTTCCTGAGTCTCAAATCACTTCTTTAAAGCTCTTTTTGTATTATTTTCTTTAACTGTTTTACTACTATTTAAATTCTTTACTTTATCCAAACTTTCAAGCATATTCGGAACATTTTTTTCTATCGTCTTTGCCAACTGCTTTTCGGCATCCTCAGCAAGAAATTTAATACAATTGTCCCTATAATTTCCACCCTTCATATATTTATTAAATGCCTTATCAAACTCGGGTGTAAGTGCTATATTCTTCGCCAGTATATTCAGCATTTCTTTTTTGCTAAATACATTATTTTTAGTTACCATCGCTGTAAATGGTTGCGGATCAAATCCAAGTTTCTGCTCATCATATACCAGTTGAAATAATACCAGCGAGGCAAATTTTTCTTTTATTATATTTTTTTCATTAGCTGAATATTTATTCTTTTTCTTGATGCTGTCCATAATGCTTTGAGTATTATCTCTTGACCAGTCACAGAGACATCCAAGAAGAGTTGTCCGGTCTTCATACTTAGTTATTCGTGTCAGTCTGTTAATCTTTGCCCATGCTCTAAGTTCATTTTTGTTTTTTTCACTCACTGAAACTACCGAAGCTACACTACCTTCCGGAAGACGCTGATACACCTGCCAGCATTCTGTTTCTTTACGGAATTCATTCTGTTTATATAACACCTCATCTTCATCTACCTGTGGTGTTACATGTCCCTTTAATAAAAGTACCGTCTGGTAAACATCGGCTTTTTTATTATCTGTGGTATTACCCTTCTCATATTCAGACATAACCTCTTGAAGGGCATGAACTTCTTTTTCGGCAAGTCTGTTCTTTATGCTCTGTTCCTTTTCATATATCTCTTTTGTAAAACCATTACCCTTTATGAAGTCACTCTCTTTCGTAATAAATTCCATGTTGAGCTTTTTAGTAATATCATTTATCTCCTGCATATCCTTTAAAAGGGTAATAAAAAATTCTTTATCTGCTTCTGTTCCTAAACTATCCAGCTTTTTTTCTATAAAATCCTTAAGTACAGGCAGTGCCTTCTCATATCCACTTTTTTCTGTCTCAAGAATTTTTCTTAATTTTTCTTCATCCTGCTCGAAGTTACCACTCATCTTAACGCTATATCTACGGAACTTCCTGGACATCATATTTGTATATTCATCCTGTTTAACCTTTTCTTCACGGTTCAGACGATCAGGATCATACTCAGCCATCTCCTTAAACTTCTTATTATTCTTTATGTCTTCTATCATATCACGCGTTACGTATCTGAGTGTCATGGTTGCGAATATTCTGTCGACAGCTTTCTCAAAACGTTCCCTGCGAAGAGTTTCTCTCTCTCTTAACGCAGCATCCCTGTCAGCTTCAAGCTGCTTCTGCTTCTCCCATGCCACACGAAGGCTCTCACTGGTTATTCCGACTATTATAGCCATCTTAACAATACGCTCAAACTTCTTTCTTTCTTCCTCAGTCTTAAGCTTTGCATATTGCTGTTCGAAATCATCACGCGCCCCTTTAACTGTAGTAGCCTGACTCTCAAGCCTGCTTAGTTCCTTTTTTATTTCAAAAGCCTGATTCTCATCATTTTCCTTATCAAGCTTTGCACTCAGCTCCCTGCGCATGACTTCAATATTATTCAAAGTCTGATTCATCATATCAATGATCTTCTGTTTTTCTTCTGCCGGACTTCCCATATATTATACCCCTTTTTACCCTTAGGGTCACGCCCCTATATAATTAATAATTCTCATTAATATATGCATACCTCAGATGATCACGAAACTGTCCTGCTATCAATATACTTGCCTTCTCAAACCCTTCATGGAAAAAGCCAAGTCTTTCTAGAACCCGAATAGACTTTTCATTATCTGTAAGTACTCTCGCCTCTATTCTATGAATATGTGTAATAGACAACAAATGTTCTATAGCCGCTTTACAGCCTTCTGTACAGTAACCATGCCCCTGATAATCCTCATGTATGTTATAACCAAAAATTGTACTTGCATATGGTTCTTTTCTGATTCTTGAGAAACTCATAGAACCAATCATTTCTTCCGGCTCATCCTTAAGAAAATAGTAATAATATGCCGAATACATTTTATCCATATTTCCTATTTCATATCGAAGTGCCTTAGTCTGGTATTCCAAAGTATAATAAGAATCACCCTGCATCGGCTCATGCTGCTCGAAGAACAGTCTGTTATGTGAATAATACCTAAGGAGCTGCTCCGGAGTTACCTCATATGAAGTTTTTAGAATTAATCGTTCTGACTCAAATTCTGATATCATTATTCATTCCTGCATTAACTTTAGAAGTACCCATATTACATGCCTGGTGTCATAGGCTGTTTTAATTCCTTCTGTTTCTCAGCTTCATTTTGTTTCTTTACTTCAGGCTTCTTCATATTTGACTCGCGCCATTTGCGCATTGCCAGATTACTGCCTTCCGCCTTTATATATTCTTTCTGCGATTCCTTTATTTCTTCAGCTGTAAGAACATCCTTCTCTTTAAGCTTTTCATTTCCCTTCTTAACAAGCGTCTTACATAACTCACCGCTCTTTATCTCATCCAGTTCCTTCGGAGTAGGCTGAATAGACTTATCCAGGCGCTGCATTGCCTTTGAAAAACTCTCATCAGGCTTTATACTTAATTCACCCTTCTTTTTCAGCTGTTCAATTCTGTTATTATAGTATAATGTTCTCGCTATAGACTCCTCCATGTTATGCTGCAAAGCTCTTGTGTTTTCAGGTGTATCTCTTACAGAAAGCATCTGGTCTCTTACAGCTTCTGCACTTTGAGCTTCTTTCTGACATTTCTCTGTTAATTCTTTAGTTTTCTCCTCAATTTCTTTTTCGAAAGCTTCTTTTCTCATTCTTTCTACAGTTTCAAGAAGCTTGTTAGTAACCTCTAGCTTGGCATTATCTAAAGGAGTTGGCTGATATTCCATTTTGTATTCGTCATTCTTATGTTTTTCATCATAAGCCTCTTTTAGTTTTTTATGTTTCTGTTCGAGATACTCACGATATTCCTTTCCTGACTTATATACTTTAAGAGACAGTTTATCATAAACCTCCATCTCTCTTGGAGTCAGCTTTGTACGCCCGTCTATTTCCTTCATAAACTGGTCAAATGCTTCAAGATCCTTCATAAGCTTCTTCTGTCCTGCAGACATTCTGACTGTTCCTGAGTTCTGGAATATCTCTCTGGCAGTATATTTCATTACATGAACTTCCTCAGCCTGCTTCTGAGTAAATCCATCTTTAATATCCATATCCTTATATCCGCGCTGTTCAGAATAATACTCTGCAACTCCCTGCTCATAAGGAGTCACAAAAGTTCTTTTAGGAACTTCTTCCTCTTTCTTCTTAGCTTCTTCCTCTTTCTTCTTAGCTTCTTCTTCCTTCTTTTTTGCTGCCTTTTCTTCAGCCTTTTTCTTTTCTTCAGCTATCTTTTTTTCTTCTGCCTCTTTTTTTGCCTGTTCCTCTTTCTTCCTAGCCTCTTCCTTCGCCACAAGCTGCGCTTTTAACTGATTTTCTTTTGCTAATTGTTCCTCCTTCAGATTTTTTGCTTCCTGTTCCATATCCTCCCAGCTGTTTAATTCTTCTTCGGCAAGGATACCCTGGAAGAGATTATCCGTAGGATTCTCATTTATCTCCGGATTAATCTGGACAGGATTATTTTCAAAGTAAAGCTCTTCCTCCTGAATCTGAGCTTCTTTCTCCTGACCATCAAACCTGAAATCACCATCTATATTTATCTCGATATCCGGCTCTTCTTCCTTCTGAATATTAGCATTCCCCCCAGCTTCAGGGCCATCTATTATTTCAAATTCATCTACTATTTCGCTATTTAAATTTTCATTAATGTTCTGATTTTCATTTTCTTTCATACGGAATTCCTTTCTATATCATTTGGAATCTAACCTGTTTTTTATAAATGCCACCCTCAGCCACATTCGCAGCCTACGGCGGCATAACAATTCACGCATTCAGATTATTTAATCTCTAAATCCAGATTTTTCTTTATCTTAAGGATGTTTTTTCCATCCTTATATTCATATTCAACATCATCCATCGTATTCTTTACGAGATGAATTCCAAATCCACCGGGTTTTTCAAGGAACATCGCCCCTGACGTATCAGCTTCTTCTTTTGCAAGAGGATCAAATGGTTTACCTGAATCCATAAACTGTATAGTTATTTCCATAGGTTTTTCATTTACATCACATTTTATCTCTGCTTTTCCTATATCAGGTCTATATGCATAAGATATAATATTTACAAAGATTTCTTCAACCGCCAGTCTGATCTGAAGTATTGTCTTCTTATCACAGCCATATATCATAAGCCTGTCTCTGATAAAATCCTGAACAATATCCATTGCTTCATCTACAGCATCAATTGTTATAGAACTTCCATCCTCACTTATAGTATATTCTGGTTCATCCAGAGGTTCTGAACTTGAACTTCCTAAAGTAAGTATTTCTTCTATATCTGACATAGCTTTCCCCCTTTACTTTTCATTACCCATTTCTTCCATCTCGTCTTCGTCTGAGCTCCAATTCATATTCAGAACTTCTTCTATATAATCATCTTCCGAATCTTCCACCTCAAGACCTGCAGCTTTTCTTTTTGCTCTCTCTATCTCTTCTTTGAGTAATTTTTCATCATTTTTCTTAGCTATCTTAGCCTTTTTCTTCTCATTTTTCTCTTTCTGTTTTTCTTCGTGTTTACTTTTATATTTTGCTTTTTTATTTTTTATAAATGCACCTAATTTATCTGATAAACCATTTCTATCTGTTTCAGATCTTTCTGCCAGATCTTCCATGCTTTTCTCAAATTTACGAATAACAACAGACATAGCAAGTCCTGCTGTAAGCCATCTTGGTGTGTATGCTGCAAGCTCCAGTATCCCATTTTCTGTTTCGTAAAATGCAAGCACAACCGGATAAAATATATAAGTCCTGACTATACATCCTGCCACATCCATATCAGATTTAAAGTCTATTCCTCTTCCAAGAGAGGACATTCTTTTCTGAGCACGATATATAACCTTCTTATGATCCATCTTAGACTCATAAATATGCTCTCTATGCGCCACGCCCCAGAATCTGAGGCTGGCCTCTCCATCGGCCGCGCCCCACATCTGGAATCTGAATTCATCTACGGTAACAAAACGATCATTTGCATTTATCTTAACATGATTCAGCAGCACCTTACGCGCTTCCATAAGTATTGGATTTTTTTTGCTCTTCTTCGTCAGCAAGCTATCTACCTCTGTTCTTTTAACTAACTAATGGCTTTAGTCCAAAGAATCTTTTTCGATTAAACATTAAGCAGATTCCTTGGCTTCGCTCAAAGTGACATCTGAGATATTTATTTAACTGAATAGTTATCTAAAATATAACTATGGTGTCTGAGTAGGAGGCGCGATCGGTTGTGTCTGTGGATCAAATCCCGTTGAATTAGGTTTTGCCTTAACAACTATAACATCCGCAAGATCCGGGTTATCAGCTGTAGTTACAGTAATCTTAAATGTTGCCGAACTATCTGTCAGCGATGGAATTATAACCGAGAAAGATTCAGCATTTTTTTCTATCCATGAAGAATCAAGATCTGTTGTACTTCCATTTACTGTTTGTGTAACTTTTAATGTATATCCGGCGCTTGAACCTCCTACAAGTACATAACCGTCTATTGAGTCACCATATTCAGCACTTATCGTCATAAGACCATCTGATACATTTGCACCATTTGCTCCATTAACCGCTACATTTGTTTTTAGTGTAACTTTCTTTGGCTCTGGCGTTGGTTCTGGTGTTGGCGTTGGTGCAGCCGCTTTAGTGTATGTTAATATAATAGTTTTAGTTATTTCCGGCTTATCAACTGATGATATAGTAAATGTATAAGTAGAAGATACTACTGCTCTCGTTTCAACCGGTACTGTATATACAAACTTATCACCATTAACCCCGATGTCACTGGTTATATCTTCTTTCTTTCTTTCCTGAGTACCATTACGTCCATATACGGCTTTACGAATTACTATTTCCCTCTCACCAGTAATCTTAAATCCATTATCTGAATTATCAACCTTTACATAACCATTTATAACATCATTATCAGTAACATTCAGCGTTATTGAGTCATTTGTAATCTCATTATAATCTCCACTATTCTTCGCTACACTGGCAGAAAGAGTAATCTCTTTTACTTCACTCTTTACACTTACAACTATCGTATCATATATTTCAGGATCTTCTACCGATGATACCTTTATCCTGTAAGTATATGTCTTGCCATCTCCCTTCTTTGGCACTTTGAATTCAAAATGATAATCATCTACCTTTTTCAAGGTATCTGACGATATATCTGTAAGCTTATCTGATACCTGATATGCCTTTACGTCAAAGCCCTTATCTGAACCTTCTATGACCACAGAACCATTAATCGTATCTTCATCCTGTGCCCATATCTGAGCCATACCATATTCAACCTTTGATGCCTGTTCATTATTCTTGGCAATTGTTGTAGTAAGCTTTATTATATCTGAATTCGGAACATTAACCAGTATCGTGTCTGTATATTCCGGTGCATCCTTTACCTTTATCTCCAGCTTATATACAAGTACTTCATTAGTAGTATTTCTAGGAGTTGTAAATGTAAAGTAGAATTTATCTGATAGTGTCACCGTTTCGCTGGTTACATCTTTTGGTGCATCCCCTACCATAAGAGATGCTTTTATCTCAAAATTAGCAGGTTTTCCGCCAGCTCTTGCTATAACTGAACCAGAGATCTTATCACCTCTCTCAGCATACAGAGTAGCCAGATTATCCTTTACTGTCTCCTCAGCTTCTTTGTTTTTCCTGTATGTAGTACGAAGAGTAACATTCATAAGAGTAAGTGTGCCACCATTATCCAGTCCGTCAAATGTCTTATTAATTCCCGGCTTCTTTATAACTTCATCCACTTCATCATCATATCCCATGTAATAACCATAGAAGTCCTTGATGGTCCAGGATTCATTTCTGCTTTCTATAATCTGATTAGCTAATTTATTGTTTTTCTTTTTTGATGTATCCGCTTCTTTTCCATCGCCTGCCGCGTCTGCAATAGTCTGTTCTGTTGACTTATCATCCACATCTTCGGCAACCTGTGCGTCTTCATCCTTTATCTCCACATTTGCATTATATGGAAGAATATCAACGCTCTTAAGAATCTTATCTTCATTTATATCATTCAGATAAACCTTAACCGACTGTGTTTCTCCCGCAAAGAACTGCTTCTTTGAACGCTGCTCAGCAGTTAAATTATTAGAAGTTTCCTCATTTGTATTTTCCGCATCTTCACTTTCTTCATCAGTTAGTGTTACTACTGGTGTATTCTGTGATTCTACTGATATCTTATCCTTTGCTCCTCCTTGTATATACTGAGTAATATCCTGATACTCAACATCTTCCTTTTCATTACCTTTAGGATCATCATAATGGAACTTCATCTTTACAGCAGCCTTTGTACCGGAATCCTTAAGTGCTGTTGATTCAAGAGTTGTAAATTTCATTTCAAATACAGCAACACTTTTCTCTCCAAATGCTGACTTAGATGTTCTTTTAGGATTTGTTATTCTGTCTGTGAGTGCAAAAGAATCACTAAACGAAGCATAACTCCTTCTCTTCTTATTCTTTACCTCCATTTTTGCAGTTGCCGGATTAAGCTGACGCTCTACTGCATATGTAACTGCCGCAGCACCCACTACATTAGCTTCCAGTGTTCCATATCCTGCTATATGATAACCTGTTATCTCTTTTACAAATGGAACAGCAAAATCCAGTTCTGCTGAAAGTCCTTCCTCTGTTTTGGTATATCCCTGATCTGTCAGATATATATAAGGAGACTGATAGGTTGCCCCATCAAGAGATGATATATAGTCAAAAGATACAGCCGCATCTATCTTCTCCGGCTGAAGGAACTTTTCTTTTGTTCCAGCACCTAAGCCTATAGCAAAATGCTCCTGAGTCGCATCTATCTTCTCTCCGGATGAGTCGCCAAAACCTGTTGCTCCATGTTCTGCTGAAGAGCCGGTAAAGTTATAGCAATAGTTGCTTATAACAGTACCCTCTCTCTCATGCTGAATAACAGCATAATCAAATATCATATTACTCTTACAATAAACAGTAAATTCGAGTGCACTGACAAAATCAGGTGCAGAAAGATCCTTAACCATGTACACATTTCTTCCACTCGCATCTGTTGTAAGAGTAAGATTTCTCTCCGAAAGAGTCTTATACTGTGAGAATGGAATATTATACTTAAGTGTAGCATTTACAGCAGCACCATTAGTATTATCAGACCCTATCTGTGGATAAACAAAGATATTAATTTTGTCATCTGCAGAATCAGGAATCCTGGACACTGGAGTAGCCCAGTCATCTTCATTATTCCATATAATTCTGTTAGAAGTAAAATTAATAGGTCCTATATAATTCTTTCCACCAATAGTCCAGTGCTGTTCTATAGTCTCTGAATTTGTACTTGTACAAACTCTTCTGTAGCTGATATTTCTATATAGCTCATCGTTACTGGTAAGCTGAACAGCTCCATCCTCTACTACCTGAAGGACTGATATATTCTTTATACACCATGCTCCCTCATATTTACCGAGATTCTGTCCTGTAAATTTAATACTGTCTATAGACCTTAAATCAGGTATAGCAGGCAGTAGTAATCTGTCAGTATGATTAGGTCTGAACATCCTTTCACTATCTGAAAGAGTTCCGAGTCCAGCCTCTTTAACTACCTGAATATCCGGATTTGTTTCTGTCTCCAGAGACTTGACATTTGTCTTCATGTAGTTTGCCATACACTGAACTACATCTATCGTTATAGGTTCCTGCTGACCTGTCGACTCTCTTGTATATAATATCTCAGCTTTCATCGAACCGATAAACTGGGCATAATCTCCACTCCATGGTTCAGCAGCTATCTCACATACAAGTTTTACATTCTTCTGTCTGTCAGAAATTCTATATATTTTAGAAAGCTCATTTGCAGTTCTTGCTTTCTGTCCGCCCGGCTTTATAGATTCAAGTTCATCGTGAAAATCAATGCCTATCCAGCCGATATCATTTATTACATATGATGTATAGCTTCCACCACTATTATCCTCAGAAACAGTGACTTTATCTATATTTAACTTATCAAAAGGTTCTGAATCATCTGAATTCTGTTCAGGGATAATTCTTATACCTTTCAACTCTCCGTAATTCTGGTTTGTCGCTACGGTAAAGTTTTCTGTATATCCGGCTCGGAAGCCATCACTTGTTATCTGCTGATTTGCAAGAACATACCCACTGTTACCATTCTTAAAGATAAGCTGGAAGTAAAAATAATTACTGGATCCGGAATCGCCATTACCTATGTCATGGTCAGAATCCTCCGCAACCTTTACTGCAACATTATATATCTTCCTCTTCTTGAAGAATCCCCAGTTTATCTGAGTCTGATCGTGAGTCATAGAATATCTTACATCAGAATACTTTGTCGTTCTTACATCTATATCAGTGGTATCGGTATCAAAGTTAATTCTATAAGATGACTGCGGTTTAAATGTTATGTCAGAATTGATAACAACCCCATCATCTTTTCTCTCATCCTCAGGAACCTCTTCCAGTACAGGATTCCCCTTTTCGTCTTCTATTATCTCGCCATTTTCATTTGTTTTATAGCGCATTTCCTTCTTCCTTTTGCCGGAATTATCAACAGTATTACCATCTTCATCGGTAATCTTGGATACTGTACCCTTAAGGCTGAAGATATTTACGCCTATACTATCTCTTTCTATCCAGAAATTAGAATCTGCACCAACTGACGAAATAGGTGTACAGTAAGCCGCTCTATGCTTATAGCTTTCAAGATAAGAAATCGTCAGGTTATGCATAGTCCAGGAGTCATCGCCAACATCTATATCTATACCTGTAAAATCCATCAGTCCTTCTGCATCTATTATAAATGAGATAGCACCTCCTGATACCAGACCTGATTCATTTATATAGTTTCCGCCTGTACTCGAAGGCCACATACCTAAGTACTTATTTGCAGCCTCTTTCATATGATATATCGGAGTATTATTATTGGTTCCCTGCAAATCCTTATACGCAAATCTGACACTAACATCGCTATTTGAACCTGCCCCCTTGATATCGCTTGTTTTCACCGTGACAAGAAACTTCTCAGCACCGGCTGAAGGCGCTATCAACTGAGCTCCAGGCTGATATGTAGACAGTTTGATAGTATCAATTCCGCCTGCTGCTATCTTTCTTCCATCCTCTTTTGTTGTAGTATAGTAAAGTAAAGGATTGCCTTCATTTTCAAATACGTAATATAATGTAGCTCCGGATACTCTGTTACCGGTACTATCAGTTCCATCAAGAGTGTATGGCATACATCCACCCTTATATATAGACATACCAGATATGCTTATGCTGTCAGATACAGAGTCTGACAGTGCTTTCTTCATTTTTGAGGTTGTTGAACTTTCAGATAAATTACCAGCTGATAGAATTTCTCCTCTTGCCGTGCCACCTGTCATTATTTTTACATCACTAACAAATGTTGCAAATTCAGGAAGTACACCCTGAAATGCAATAGTATCTCCACGCTGTCCATATCCCAGTATAGTTTTCCCTCCCAATGCCTGTTTTGCCTGGGCATAGCTGTTAAGAACAAAAGGAAGCGTTACCTTTCTATTCCATCCGTGAATATCTTTATATTGAACCTCAAGTGCTATATCTTCAACTATTCCATTATCTCCGGATAATGGTGTCGCATCTGAATTAACAAAGCTCTCTATTCCTGCATCATAGACATCTGCCAAATCGATTCTGAAGGAATACATTGATTCCGGTCCTACAAAATTCTTTGTAACAGCTTTATCACCAGGATCAGTATGATTATTAAGTTCAAACTTTCCTGAATCATGAGGACCACCTATATAGATAACAGTATCCATACCGGCTCCATTAAGGGCAGCACTGGATTTTTTCACAGTATCAGCGATAAGAGTACCTGAAAAATCAAGGAACTGCTGACCTGAAATCATTCCATACTCTTCAAGTCCCTTATATTCATTAACCTTATATATAGAAATTCCTGTACAGTTATATGTTCCTCCTGCAAGATAAATATCAATACTTTCTACCTTGGCTATTTCAGCTTCAGTCTGAAAAGCATAATCCTGAACAGTCCATGAACCAAGTACAGGAGTTTTTTTCTTGCTTAAACCGTTATAATTTACACTTGTAGCCATTTTCATTCCGAAGGAATTTTTATAACTTTCCTTATTATCAGCATAGTAAGAAAGGAGTGCATTACTCCTGTCAAAACCATCGAGATGAGGAAATATAAAATGTGTCCTTGAAATGTTATCTTTATCTTTATACTTTACAGCAAAATAAAGTATAGTATCTCCAGCTTTGGCTGCAGTACATACTTCCAGCGAATAAGTTCTTTCAGGTGCCTTGAAAGCTTTACGCGCAGTCCACTCCGCCAGGTTTTTATAACTTTCAAATGCCGGTATATTTGTATCCTGTGTTACATGATAAAGCGGTTTTTCTTCAGCATCACTTGCAGTAGCTGACAAAAGTCCATTTCCATCAGTAACTATACTGCTTCCTCCATTTGAATCAGCATCTATTGTCGAACCCATATTCCCAAATGGATTGGACGGATCATACTCTTCGACCTTATCAGATCCGGGTACAGACGTATCCTCTGTCGATGACGGAAGCTGAGGTTCAGCATATCCCTCATCATCCGGAACTGTTTCCCCAGACTGTGTAGTATCCTCCGGTTCAGCATTAACGCTAATTATCCCTCCGAATACATCCGGAAGGTACGTTGTAAGCATGAGTGCTACCAGCACCATAGCTATTATTCTGTTGGATTTTTCTCGAAACTTCATATCTATATATGCCTCTTATAAGGATTTCTTAAATTTCCATAATTATATATCTCATACTACAACAAAAGCGCAACACTACTCACGTATGTTTAGCAGGCCTGCAAGACCAGTCATTTCAAAGACTTCCATAACATTCTCGTTTACATTTGTAAGAGCTAATTTTCCATCATTCTGATTAACTTTAATATATAGATTACGAATTGCTCTTAATCCTGCACTGGATACATACTCCAGATCTTTCATGTTCAAAGTTATATTCTTAAATCTTTCAGCCATCTGCGCAAATAATGCATCAGCATCCTTTGAAGTTCTAGTATCAAGATCTCCCGACATTATAAGTTCACCCTCGTCATCTCTTGCAACTAATTTAATATCCATCACTACCTCCTGTCGACTCTACATGTCATATTTATTCTTAATCTATTTCTTCTTTCTCTGCTGTTTTATATATTCGCCAAGTTCTTCCACTGATATCTCAAGCACCTGTTCATTCATCTCAGCCATTCTCTCTTCAATGTCCATATTTGCATATTCATCTGCCGCCTCAGCAAGGAGCTCTGCAAAAAGGAAAGGTGCCGGATCATATTCCTCTGAATCGCTGTCGAAGTCGAAGCTATCATCGTCATCAAAGAAGCTTATGTCATCATCATCGTCGTCTTCATCTTCTTCGTCTTCTTCATAATCCGGCTCTTCCGGTGCGAATATATCCTCGTCTTCATCACTATCATCAGGTATGTAACCTTCTTCATCCTCATCATCATCGAAGAAGAATTCATTTTCATCTTCATCAGAATCAAAGTCATCTGCTTCATAGTCATCAGATTCGAGGTCGTCAGATTCATAGCCATCAGATTCGAAGTCGTCTGTTTCGAAGTCGTCCGTTTCATCTTCATAATCATCTGCAAAGAGATCTGAAGTAAACTGTTCTTCTTCCTCTTCTTCCGGTTCTGGAGTTTTAGGTTTAACACTTTCTTCCGTCTGCATTCTTGAAACTGGCGCTTCTGCTGCCTCAGCCACTGCACTTGAAGCACTGACAGCTCCTGCTCCTGCTGCACTTGCACCTAAAGCTATCCACTTCAGCTTATCTTCAAGGTCTTTCTCAAGTTCTTCACGAAGTGACTTCTTAAATGAATCCAGAACCTGGTCAACTTCAGCCTGAGTATAGACTTTCTCAGTTTCTTTTTGTGGCACAGAAATAGTTTCTTCTTTGCCATTATGCATAAATCTGTATACCTTTTCAGGCTTTACAGTTTCCTTCTTTACCGGCTCCTCCTGCGGTTCAGGTTCTATATCCACAGGTGACCCATCTGATAGTTCAATATCAAAATCATCCTCAGCTTCTAAGTCATCATACTCTTCTTCAGAATACTCTTCTTCGGAATACTCCTCTTCATATTCCTCCTGAGGTTCTTCATATGTCTGAGCATCATTAACAGCTTCGATTTCTTCCTCTTCATCCAGATCATTTTCATCTACTTCCTGAAGATTAATACTTCCGAAGCGTCCGGTAAGGATTTCATATTCCTTCTGATTTACATACTCTTCAGCCGCAATCATCTTATCTACAGCACTTTGAGGTGTCTGCTCATTTGATTTCAGCTCTTCTTCAGTTATCTCGCTGAAGCTGAAGGAACTCTTCTTTACCTTCCTGATACTTTCCTGCTTTTCGTTTTCTACGCGGTCTTTATAATTTCTGTCATGAGCTTCACGGCTTTCACTTACGAAATCCTCCCAGACTAAAGCGCCTTCTTCTCCTGAGAAATAATTACTTATAAAGTCACTGCTTTCAAACATATCCACAAATGAGTCAGGAACCTCTATCATAAATGAGGATCTTGATGTTGGACTCATTATGGTAAATGCCTGACCACGCTTTGCCTGCAGAATATCCTCCTGCTCGGTTTCATTTATTCCACCGGCTTTCTCATAAAGCTTGCACAGATCGGACATATCATTTGGAGCAAGTCCAAATACAAAACTATACTGACAGGCATTTATAATAGCAGAAGATTTTCTGGCTATATCTTCACTACCTACGAAATCCTTTATATTCTGGGTAATAACTATCTGCATACCATTATATTTACGGATACGTTTTGCCAGCTGGAACATGAAGTCCAAAGCTATCGGGAATTTCGTATCAATAAATACATGTGCCTCATCAATTACAACGACAATCTTTCTCTTAAGTCCGTATTTTGTATTGTAATCTCTGTTCTTAATTATCTCATTATCTATATATTTAAGAACAAGCAGCATCTGGGCATTTGCTATAGTTGAATTTCTGTTAGCAAGCATGGACTGGAAATTAAATACAGAGAAATTCTCTTCTGTAGTTACAGTTGAAGGCCCATTCCAGATATTTGCATTTCGACCACCGGTCGAGAATTTTGATATATAGTTTACGAGAGATCTGAGAAGATTTCTCAGATATTCATTATTTGTTCTTTCAAATTCAGCAAGTATAACGTCATAGAGATCATCAAATATAGGATAATCGTCCGCAGTAAAACCAGAGAGGTCTGTATCCGGAGTTATTCCATAATTCAGATATACTCTCTCAACCAGCGAATTCAGGTACTCCAAAGCATCCTTATCGATGTCAGGAAGTATCTGTCTGAAGAACTCTTCAAGGAACTGAAGGTGTGTTGCAAAGCTTCCTCCAGGACCTCCTCCCTCTGTTCCTGCCTCATCATCATCAAGTGCTGTTATGATGTGGAAAGGATTTAAACGACCATAGGTGGCATTTCCTACATTTATTACTTTTCCATGAAGCGTGTGTGCCAGTTCTGAATACTCGTTCTCCGGATCAAGTATGAATATCTTTGCATCCTCAGACGCAAGATTAGTCAGGAGAGACTTTGTAGCATAGGATTTACCTGAACCTGACTTACCAACTATAACCATGTTGGAATTTACACGTTCTTCATTCCTCTTAAAGAAATCTATAAATACAGGTACACTATCAGCCGATCCCAGCTGTATTCCACCAACATCTGATATATGCGCAAAAATCCAAGGAAACATTCCGGCAATTGTATTGGACGGAATTCCCCTTGCATCCTTCAGCATTGGATCATATGCTGATATCTGAGAACCTATAAAACTCTGCATCTGAAGGAAATCCATTCCCGAGAGCTTCATTCCCTCTTCGTTCCAGTTTCTCTTCAGAGTTTTCTTCATGTCTGCTACATACGGCATCATAGTCTCGAAATTCTCTGAAAGAACCGGATCATTTCCTGTCATAAGAGCATCATAAGCAGTAATATATATATTTACAGAAAGTAATGTTTCATTCTCCTGCTGAAGTGTAACCAGAAGAGTGGACAAGGTATTTATATGATCCTGCAGCTCAATCATCTTAGAATCTATACTGGTAGCCATATACTGACCTCTAAGTTCTGCAAGAGAGCGGTCAATAGCCTTGATAGCCTTAGCCTTATCCATTGGAGTAGCCTTTACAACGACCTTCGTACTAGGGAAGGACATTACTCCGGCCAACCAGGAATCACCAACCACTGTAGGATATGAAATAACCCTCATGTTATGTGTTATCACCCCATCTACAGTTGTAGTTCTCATTGAAAACTTGAGACTCTGCGGCATAGCCCAGTTAATCCACTGGTCTTCAGATATATCATCTATCTCTCTTTCATCAAAGTCGAGACGATTTGTATACTTTAAGAACAGCGCAAGACCTCTGTTATCAAGTCTTCTTACTATCATCTCACCCTGTTCGAGTGTCATAATAGCCTGCTTTGTAAAGGTCTCAAGTCTACCCTTATCTGTTTCAAAGAGAACCAGATAATAAAATGGATCAATCACCCGGTCTTCATCACAGAGACGCTGAACTTCATTTATTCTGTCATACTGTATCTCAACCCTGGCTTTAAGCTCTTCTTCTGTAAGTAGTCCACTTTCATAAGACTTTCTTAACGCATCGAGCTTATCATACTCAGCATCAAGATGATTATCGTACATAATAGGACGCTGGAGCTTAACTATATTCACTCCATAATCCCCCGTCATACTTCTAAGTATCTTTCCAAGACAGTTCTCTATAGAATTATTACGTCTATGCTCTGAAAAGAATCTGAATGCTATAGGATCTATTTCAATAACTGATCCGAAATACTGTCCATTATATTCGATGAAATTATCACTTATCCCTGTAAAAGGAATATAATCACTCATCTCTTCTACATTTGCATCTTTTTCTTTATTTTCTTCTTTTTTCTTTTTCTTTTCAGCGCTTCTCTCTGCTCTGGCAAGCCATACTGCATCCTTCTCCTCTGCTGTAGCAGTCTTGCTCTTAAGAATTCTATTTTCTTCTTTTATGAGCTCTTTGAGTCTCTTCTTTTCTTCCTTCTTATCCTGTTTAACTTCTCTTAATACATCATTATCCTTTTCCTGTCTTTCAAGAGCATCTATATATGATTCATTCTCTGATATATCATCTGAATCATCCGAATCACTCAGAGACTCAGTATTATCTGAACTCATCATGCTCTCTTCATTTGCAGATGTACTTATGTCAGATTCCGACTCGTCATTAGAAGACTCTGCATTATCTTCAGAGCCAAAGAAATCATCCAGGATAGCCTGTCTATCTCCTATAGAGATATTCTTTATTGCTTTATCATCATATACACGAAGAATTCTTCTTGGATAAGCAAAATACTTGAGCATGTTCCATAAAAATACATAAAAAGGTTCATCATCAAGTCTAAAAAGAAGCAACGCAAAAACAGCCGCCACAATACCCGCTATAATCCAGCGGCCGGGCAGAGATGATATTGCACATAAGGTAATAGCAACAAGTCCGATAAGTCCAACTATAATGTCAGATATCGTTACATGTTTGAAAACCTCGATTTTAACTTTAGTTTTTCCTGGAATCAGTCTCATTTAGTACTCTTAATACGTATTATTTTCCCAGCAGGAACGCGTCCGCTCCTGCTGGTTTTATATACACCCCACTTTTCTCCAAAAGAGGTAAAGTGCTATTTATTTGGATCAACCTGCGGCTGTTGCTGTTCATTCAATCCTTTAGGCATATTTATCTGACCTGAATCTTTCAGACTCTGATGCCTGTTCATCTGTTGATTCATTCCCATGTTCATCTCCGGATTTATGTTGCCGCCCATAGGATTTTGACTTCCCACCTGATTACTCTGATTCATCTGCTGGTTCATCCCACTGTTCATCTGGGAATTCATGCCTGTACTCATCTGAGGATTTGAACCCGTGTTCATTTGTGGATTTACGTTGCTGCCCATAGGATTTTGACTTCCCACCTGATTACTCTGATTCATCTGGTTTACCATTCCGGAGTTCATCCCACTGTTCATCTGGGAATCCATGCCTGTATTCATCTGAGGATTTGAACCCGTGTTCATTTGTGGGTTT
>AUXO010597923.1_pt1 | contig 23134 bp, 16 predicted proteins | sample 768731 | NCBI WGS metagenome assembly AUXO01 (sample SAMN02715735, study PRJNA202380) | gut metagenome | biome: sheep rumen | host: Ovis aries | place: New Zealand: Palmerston North | reverse complement strand
TTATTATATCTAATACTTATATATTCGTTACTACCAATTTACACTGTCCGTTTATGTGGATACGCTTTCTTCCTGCCGATATAAAGAAGCTGTCGCCTGCCTTTGCATCCTGTTCTTCATCATTACAAGATATCTTACATTCCCCTTCGATAACAACTATTGACTTGAAGGATGAATCATCTATCATTATTATTTCATGTTTTGGAATATCGTAATATTTAACTTCAAAGTATTTGCATTCACAAAGTAGTCTCTGATCAGATCGTGCAAACCTTACTACTTCGCCTACTCCATCAGTATTAATCACAAATCTATTTGTGTCAACGACGTCCATGGCTTTGTCCATGTGAAGCTCTCGAAGGTTACCATTCTTATCTCTTCTATCATAATCATATAATCTGTATGTGCTATTAGAATTCTGTTGTATCTCACAGATAAATATTCCCTTGCCAATTGCGTGTATTGTTCCTGCCGGAACGAACAACACATCTCCCGGCTTCACATATACTTTATTGAGAATGTCAGTAATTGTCTTGTCTTTTACTTTGTTTCGAATCTCATCCTTTGAAGCATCTCTGTTAAGACCAAGATATAGGTACGCATCTTCTTCGCAATCAAGAACGTACCATACTTCGTTCTTGCCAAATTCATTTTCATTAACAAATGCATAATCATCCTCAGGATGTATCTGAATTGACAAAGCATTTGTAGCATCAATAAACTTAATTAGAATAGGAAATCGATCAAAAACATCCGACTTCCAACCACACACTATTGACTTATACTTATCTATAAACTCTTTGAAGCTTACATTATCGTACTCTCCACCAACTATTGTTGAAGCACCATCTTTATGTGCAGATAATTCCCAGGCTTCTGCCGTGATTTCATATGGGGTGTCCTTCTCATATATTTCTCTAAGTTTATTCCCTCCCCAAAGATAGTCCTTGTATGCAGGTGCGAGCTTATATATATTAGGGAGCTTATTATTGTCCGAGGTATTTATATGATTTGCGAGTTCATCCGCATGGACCATATCCCACTCGTCGATTTCCTCACCCGTATCAACCTCAATTAATATTATATCTTCATCTGTATTATTACGAAGTAAATGCATCACATTAGGTTCAATATTGTAGGATTCCCCTTCATGAATCTCAATGACTTCATTATCGAGTTCTATAGTAAGGACTCCGGACACAACAGTATAATTCTCATTTCTTTTGTTGTGCATATGATTAGAAAGCTTAAGACCCGCAAATATCGTAATCTTTCTTACTCTGTAGCCCGGCTCTTTTTTTAGGATTTCTCTTATACCCCAAGGTCTGTTGTCTATATAGCTATGCTCAAACTTGCTCGCTATTTTGGAGTTTTCTTTTAGAATATCCTTTATACGTTCCGATTTTTCTTTGTCGGTAATATATACGGCATCGGGCGTATTAACAATATAAGCATTATCAATGCCATTGGCAACTACAAGCTGATTAGAAGACGTATTAAGCACGTCTACATTGTTACACCAAGTAACAATCGCATTATCATAACCTGTGACAATAGAATCATTGAACGACTCAAAATCACATATATCTATCCAAGAACAATCAAATTCTATTACAGATATAATCTGCGACTTTGTAAGTACAGCAGTCTCAAAATTTCTTAAACCTCTTCCGTCTTCTTCGTTTAATGACACTACATCACCACAATATGTGTTTATTTCATTTTTTAATACCCCTGCTTTAGCAATAACCATTCCGGAATTCCAATACACATCCGTCTCTGTGAATAACGATTTTGCCATTTCTTCAGATGGGTTGGCAATAAATCTCTCTACCACTCCCTCTTTATGGCGAATATAACCATAAGAATTATTGCTATTACTTGGAACTATTCCAAATAGGCAAATTCGTCCTTTTTTTGCAACATCCTTTGCTGCATATATATGACTAGAATATGTATTGCCGTTAATTAACAGGTCAGAAGGAACGACAAATATTGTTTCATTGTCGTTAATATCCTGCAATGCAAAGGAAAGTGCCATAGTTGTTCCCTTGCTTTCCTCTTCCATGCAGAGAGTATATTTTACAGATTGAAATTGTTTTAATTGTCCTTCAATTATCTCTTCATAATCCTTATCCGCTACAATTACGAACTCGTCACAGAAAGGAATATTCCTTGTTATTGCATCCTGAAACAGAGACTTTTCATTATTAAATTGTATGAATTGCTTAGGATAATTTTTCCTTGATAAAGGCCAGAGTCTGTCACCCGAGCCACCTGCCAGAATTATTGCCTTCATAACCTTCTTCCTCTCACATTGATTGTTCTATAATAGTTTCTTAACACCCGGTATCAACTTTAATAAATATATTATTATTGCTCCTATTAAGAATACTAACACGCTCCACACCCATGATGATGGAAACCTGCCTATATATGGGACCATTGCGTCATATAACGCAACTGTTTTACTTCTAATCAAACCTTCAATAAGATATACTCCAAATACAGTAGAACCTAATGCTGTGATTATAATTTCCAATGCCTTGGGAGCCGTCCTGTCTTTGAATATAATTTTCACAATGTAGAATACACCTGCATCTAATACAGCAGTAAATCCTGTTACATATAATCCCTTATCGTATTCCGTAAATTGCTCGTAAGGAAGATTTCTATGTAATGTGCTAACTACAATAAACACTATGACAGCTATCATTAGTCCTATGAATATAAGCACTCCTTTTAATGTATACTGCTCTTTAGTCATCCTGTGTTCCATATAATAACCTAACAGCGGATATATAACTACCCTGTTAAAGAGCGGAATCGTAAAAAGAGCTGTCATCTCTCCTATATTGAAGAAAAATAATACTGCTGCAAGCACGCCCTCCACAATCAGAAAAGCAACAAATAAATATTTGAACTCTTTGTCACTCATATTACGCGCCATCTTCCTGAGTAATGGAAGACATATAAGATACGCAAGGTAAGCATACAGATACCAATATGAAGCAACTATACTCTCTGTTGTTATATGTGTTATAAAATACCTTAATGAAAGCTCTACATTGTCATTTACAATCAGAAAAGCATACTGCAAAAGAGAGAAAAGGATTAGAACAATTACCATCCTAAGCACTCTCTTCCTATACAAATCTCCTATTGATTCCTCTTTAGGAATTAATAAAGCACCTGATATCATGAAGAATATAGGAACAGCGACAGCAATCAAAGCCCCTGTCGCTATATATATAATCTTAAGAATAAAGGGCGCATCAAAAGCATATAAGTAATACCCCTTTTCACTTGTGTGATTATATATTACAAATATAATCGCTATAATTCTAAGAAAATCAAGATATAGTTTTCTCGGCTTGCTGTTCGCCATTATCACTGTTCCTTTCTACTTTATTCTTCTTTAATTGCATTATCGCTACCCTCGATTTGCATTATATGTTATCTCTTCATTTTTCTTGTAAAACGTTGTCGCTATCGAAAGATATATGGTTAAGAATATAAGATAAGTATATCTTATGGATGTAGCTAACGGCGATGCCATTAGTAGCGTTACAACAGTTACGAGCCCCGCAGTCTCAATAAACAAAGTCTTGTTCCTCTTCCATATCTTAATAACGAACATATATATCATAAGGTACACCAGTCCGCCGATTTCAAGGAACTGATAAAGAATGGGATTATCCTCACACAGTTTTGCGTAATCATTTAAGAAATCCGACATACCCGGCACAATGGCTTTTCTATCATTTTCTATATCATATACAATGTCCGCCCACACACTATTAGTCGGATCATAAGCACCAAAATTCAAAGACGTATTGCCATAACCCGGTGCGTAATAGCCATATGTCTGATCAACCCATGCCTTTACATATTCCCCGGGATACTTAAGCCCCGTCTTAATATATAGTTTAACATAATCTGCTATGTTTTCTTTAAAGTACTCATCTCTTGCGAAAAATTGTATTCTACCCTTCATATTGTCGGAAATGTATGGTTCATATTGTTCTTTAATAACATCCTCTTCAACAAGAGCAAACACCATGTCTTTGTCTTCATCATCCAAGTTATACCCATCATATACAACGCGACTCACCTGTTGTATCGGAATAGAAAGGCTTTCGGAAAATTCTGTCGGCTTAACTCCTATAGCATTCCTTACTGGAGTATTGAGAACAAATAAAACCACCACAAGTGATGCAAAAGCTATCACAAGCTTTTTTCTGACGTCGCTCTTCATTATCACAGCGGCTATCATCGTTGCCAAAAGAATCACGAATCCGTTTCCCCTGAAAAGGCCGAACCCCAATCCTCCGATTATCATATATATCCAGTCCCTTTTATTGGCATTTCCAATACTGAAAACTATACGTGTAAGCGCAAGTAAGAATAGAAGCGCCATATATACATATAATTGATCTTTATCAACAAAAGTCGCATACTTCAGACTGATGGGATTAAGAATAATAAATGCATAGCACAGTACCATGAGCACTATCGGCACTCGCATCTCATATATTGTTTTCAAATAATATCCGACAATCAAGCCTACAACAATTATCTGAAGAACAGTATATATAAACAATGCATTCCCGGGACCGATTCCCGTCGCATAGCCGAGATGATAGAATAATCCCAGTATCCATGTATGATATACGGAATGATGATTGGAAAAATCTCCCGATTGGACCTCACCCAACTGCCACAATGAATCGTAAAAATAATCACATGGGTACTTGCACAGAACAAGAATCAGTACATTTAATAGTATATATATCAAACACGCGGATATAAACACAATACGAGCGGATAATCTGTGTTCTCTTTTTATTGTAAATGTATAATCTTTTAATACTACATATCCAAATCTGAATATATAATAAAATACAAAAAACCCGGTAACAAGCATTGTGATAATTGCAACATATGTCCAAACTCCGCTGTAATTCTCAAACACATAATAATGGGCTAATGCTACCAGTCCCGTCAGTAATACAGAGAGAGCAAACACTACAATATTTACTGATCTTTTCTCTATTTTCTTTCGAGAAGACACACACATTGCTACGGAAACAATCGCTATTATAACATACGACAAAAGTGACCCGCTGATATCCCTAAGCGTATAAATCCAGATTATTGATACAACAATCATAAAAATACCGAAGCATACAGATTTATCATCAACTTTATTCATTTTTTTCATAACAAGTCGTATTACGCTTTCAAAAATAACTCCGCATACGGTAACGGCCAAAACAACCCACAATAAATTAACTATTTGAGGCGCATTTTCAAATGGTACACCGAATATCAGAAGTAACACAACAAAGAAGGAGTGATTCATATATATTCCATACGTATATCCGCTTATTGTTGTAACAACTTTGTTCTTAAAAAAAATCCCTCGATGTTCTGAAAATGACAAGAAAACGCATACAGCCATTATCAAAAGAAGTAAATAATCTAACCTTGTATGCCTTATAAAAACAGTTGCGACAAGAATAATTACATATCCAATCAACTCAACGATTAAAGCTATTTGGAAATTGATTTTTTTCTTTTTCTCAATTACTTCTTTTAGATTATATAATAGTATACCCAGACCAATCTCCGCATATGCTCTGAATACACCCTGACTTATATAAAGAGTCTTGTCCTCCCACAAATCCAAATGTCCTATAAATACAAAGCAACATATTAGCACGGCGCCGGAGGTTATGGAAGTAAAAATAATAAATGCTTTCTTCGGCAAAATCTTCATTAAAATAAAATAAAGAAGCGCAACCCAAAATAACGCAACCACATACCATGCCGGCGCATTAATCTCAATTGCTCCATTTCCAAACAACTGAAGCATCAGAATGCTTTTCCAATTTGTCACTGTTTTTTCTATAAGATCTATAAAAAACAGTCTTACCGAAAAATCCTGAGCTGCAAAATCAAGAATTGAAAAGAATACTAAGAATACTATCATTGAGGCTAAATACATTGGATATAATCTATGTATTCTTTTTTTTATATATCGCTTTACAGAAGTTTGCTTTTCACCATAATAACCTTTTGCCAGCAAGAATCCTGATACAAGAAAGAAAAACTCTACAGCAATGTAGCCCCCTTGTGTATACCCACAATGAAGCATTATTATGAGAAGTGTAAATATTATTCGCCAAAAAGAAATGCTATTATTTGCCTTTTTCGGTGTACTCATTTCAGCTTCCTCATTTTCTCCATTAATAAATCAACCACATTACTTAGCCCAAGCACTGAAACCACCGCAAAAACGGGCAAATAACTAATTAACAATCGTGAACTTGTCTCAAATAGCATTGAAAAGACAAAAACTCCCACAAATGTTAATGACAAGATTCCTGCGATTATTTCTTTGTTTCTGTTGAACACAAAATAAAACAACATTAACGACACGATAGGTATCCACATTATTTGCCTGAAACAAACATACAGCCAATAATTATTTCCGTATCCCTCCGTTTGATTATTCATAACAAAGCCATATCCCGCCGCGGGATAATAAATATCTCTGATTATTTGTGATAATTCTCCTTCCCTATATGGAATTTCTTCAAAAGTTTTACCTGCCACGCCCCAACCAAATGTCGGATCGTTATAGAATACATGGCTTTCATTAACCCAATGCCTTGCCAATCCAAGTATCCCCATGTCAGCTATTCTATTTCTTACGCATTCTAAAGCCTCATTATCTCTTGTAAACGAATAATCAGACGAAAAGATTAAATTATAATCATCATAATTGAACTGCCCGTATGTGTTATAATTTGATCCCAGCAAAAGATACCACGCAATATCTAGCTTTTTGTCATCATCCGGAGTAATTTTAACTGCTTTCTCAACACAGAAATGGATTAACAAACCAATCAAAAAAGCAAGTATCACACCTGCCAAAGACATTAATACTTTCTTTATCCCTTCTTCCCTGTGCAAAAAAGCAGAAATAAGAATCGCTATTATAATAATAACATTTAATGCCTTTAGCGAATATGTAAGCATGGGCACTATTGATATTATCAACCATTTTAATACCACATTTCCCTTCCAATCACGCATTTTCAGATAAATATATAATGTAAGTATAGGAAATACAATTGATAAAGAATCAGTATACGGAACAACCACCCACGCTTGCAAGGCAAAAAGAAGCGCGCCAATAACATACGAAATGTAGACATAACTTCTTTTTCTTGTTATCTCCCATACACAAAGCGAAGACAATAATACCGACACATTAGCTAACAATGCTGATATTATTGCCAATACCGGATTTACATTTATATTTAAAAAACTCGACATTTTAAAAACAATAATATAAAATGCATAGATATACAGATTGTTAGGCGCATATTGATAATACCGTTGATTATAAAACTCATCAAAGATACCCTCTACAAAGTACTCAGCACCTTTTGCAACAATTCCGGCATCATTTCCCACGGAGAAATATGTTATATACACCAGAACGATTTGCATAATTAAAAGCAATATAGAGGCAATAACCAAAAAAATCTTGGGAAATGTATTGTCGACTTTGTCTCTTTTTCTCAAAAAGAACAAGCAAACCGCAAGTATTACAAAAAAAACTATCAGCCATATTATATTGGGTATAACTTCTGAAACAAACACTTGCTTCGAAATATCAAAAACATAACTTTCTTTGTCAGGTTTTAAAACAAATATGACTAACGCTAAAAACAACGCTGTAGCAACTATTATTATCTCAGTTATTATTATTATCACTTTCTTAAAATGTACCATCGTAGCTCTTTCCATTGCGATTATAACATTAAATATTTATTACCATCAGCTTACTTTTGCCTATAATGCGCACCTTCTTTTTCCCAACTGATATAAAGATATTATCTCCAGGCATTCTACACTATCCATTTTCCAACAAATGGTATCTTTTTTATAATATAAACTATTATTACAGAAATAAGAAATACCACTATTGTACTCACCACAATTTCTAGTATTCCATTTTCTATAACTTCCAAAGCAGGCTTTAGTATCATATATACCAATATGTGCACTAAATATATCCCAAGCGTCATTCCTGCCAATTTTGTAATATAGCGTTGTGACATATTAACGAATTTCTCCAACTTTTTTGATTCAAAGATATACTTAAAAAACACAAATACTGATGAAGCATATATTATAGTAAATGGAGACAGATAATCACTAATATTATAATCACCTCTTATATATGCATTTTCAAATTGATACTTAGCAAAGAATAGTCCAAAAAGCGACAACAATCCTACAACATAAATCTTTATCCTATTCCTTTTGGAAATATGATATTTGGCGACATATCCTCCCCACAAAACATATGCACAATACCCTGTAAACAGCCATAAATACTTCAAATTATCAGTCCATTCTGCTAGAAATTGTACTTCAGGAAGGTTAATAAACATTTGCAAAATTGATGTCAGAACACATATCATAATAAAATATATCATTATCCTGCGCGACGCATTATCAACAATCACTCTAAATATCGGCAGCATAATATAAATACATATTATTGCATAAAGAAACCATAAAAGTGGGTCTATTCCATTTGTTAGAATGCCATAGAGCGTTATTTTTACATAATGTATTATTCCCGATAACCCCTCTGAGAATAATTCTCTATTATGATATGCCGAATAAACAAAAGAATATAAAATCAGACAAATAACTAATTTAAAAATATTCTTTTTATATAATCTCTTTATATCTATTCCGTTTTTATAGACCAGAAAAATAGCCGAAGAACACATAAAAAACAAGGGAACAGCTATTCTTATAAACCACTCTATTGTAAAAACTGCAACATATGTTGCGTAAGATGGCTCAAATCTATATATAAAGGTAGAACAGACATGTATCATTATGACGCCAATTATCGCTATAACTTTAATATAATCTAAATACTTTCCTCTCACGTGTAATCTCCCATATACACAAACATTCAGTGCTAATACACTCCTATGTATCGTCCTATCTTTCTTCCAAGTATTTTCTGAAGTATATATATTATAATAAATCCAACTATAAGAACTATAACCGCCTCTATAATAAACCAATAATTACTTTGGAAAATAAGATTTGGAAGGTATCGACCCCAAAGGGCTATTATCAATTGATGCGTAAGATATAATCCAAATGATGTATCCCCAATTAATACAAATATTTTAAGTGGCTTTTTCTCGCTTTCACTAAGAATTATAGAACTTATAAGAATACAGACAACTATACAGGTACACATAGCGGAAAGTTTTACCTGCGTCGTTGCAAAACCGTCTCTACCCACACTTTGCCAAAAAGTTCCTTCCATTATTTCAAGGACTATACAACAAGGAATAAGTGCTATACATAATACACTCAACCCTGATGAAGATACCTTCTTCTTATTCTTGTATCTGATCCTTATATACATTCCCATATAAAAGAAAACAAACCATACAAAAAAATTGTTTATATTATATGGGTATGTAACATCTATCCCTAAGTAATCCAATATATATTCTGCTATTATGGCAACGGGTGTTATTAAAAAACCAAGACTCCATACCTTAGATCGAATAAGCTTCCCAACAAGTGGCGCAACAATAACCAGCTGCATATAAACAAGAATATAATAAAATGTGCTACAACAATTACCTGTCAAATAATCTATCACTGCTGTATCATAGCTTCCTTGAACCACAACATAGATAACAGACCACAATGTGTATGGTATAAAAACACGTAGAAGCCTTCTTTTGTAAAAAGAAAGTATCTCTTTTCCCTGTATTTTTTCTTTTGTTAACAAGCCCGAAAGAAAAATAAACATTCCCACTGCAGGATTGACAAATGGTCTTATGTATATCTCATACGGATTAAAAAGAACAGTGTGTGTTATTATAACCATGAATATGGCAATTGCTCTTACCACTTGTATTTTATCTTTTTGATCTTCCCTAAGCACAAATTCCATTTATCTCTCAATCCTCTTGCTTTCTATACATACCCATTACAACAAATAGCGGTAAAAAGCTGTATAAATATCTGGCATTTGTTTCAAACACGGACAAGAAAATAAACACTCCTACTAAAACTATAGAAAGTACAAAAAAAACATCGTCACATAAATCTCTCTTATTATCCTTTCTTCGCTTATCTTTTATTAGTCTTATCTCATACCCCAATCCGGTTTCAAAACACATGACAAGGATAAACATCCATAGGAATTGCATCCAAGATGAATAGTACTTAAAATATTTTCCTCCAACACCAAAAGAGTTTTCTTTTATAAACAATCTGTCTCCACCCACATAATAGATGTCAGTCAGAAACTTTTCCAAAGCGCTCTCCTTTGGCGGAATAATATTAACAAAATGTTGTTCCTTGCCCCAGCCTAGGATCCCAATACCATAGTTCATATATGTCTTATCCGAAATATGTTTTATAGTTCCGATAATTCCCATTTCTCTGTATCGTTCAAATGCTCTATCCAGATCAGCTTTTTTCTTTTCTTCTATAGTCTTAAATGACGTCGTAAAATCATCGTCAACCGTATTATACATACCTGTCATATAATTATTGGAACCTAACATAAAATAATGCTCCACAGGTTTTTTTACTGTTTCATCCTCTTGATAATTAAGAGCTGTATACAAAGTGGTTTTCATAAAAAACACCAATAAAACAAAACAAAGTGTCCCTGCTACAATTTCTACTGCCTTCTCCTTAAAACCGGCAATCTTTTTTTCTTTATCCTTTTCATATACTAAGTCTTTTATCAGAGCATAAATCTCAACAATTGCTATTCCTAATAGAATAAAAATATTGGTAGGCTTTAAGAGATAGAACAATGCAGGTATCAATGTAACTACTATTGCCTTAACAATAATATTTCCTTGTTTCCATTGTTTCATACGAATATAAATATACAAAGTGAGAACAGGTAGGAGCACTGAAAAAATGTCTGTATATGGCGCCAGCATCCAAGGAGATAGTCCATAAATTAATGCAGCTAAAATATATGAAAAAATAGCTATGTTTGATTTCTTCGTTATTCTATACACGCATAAAGACGAAAACAATACGGCTAAATTGTTTAAAAGTATTCCAACACCTACAAGAATTACATAACCATCTAAAGACAGTATCTCACCTATTTTTAAAAAAGCAACAGTTATCCCATACATCATAATATTGTTAGGATTATTCAAAAAATATACTGTGCTAAATCTTGTTAACTCGCCGTCCAAAAACTGATATGCGGCATATCTTAAAAACTTTACATCCCAATCTATATATAAGAATATTTCTTTAACAACCACAATCTGTACAATAAAAAGCGCAATTGATGATATTAAATAAAAACATATCATTTTTTTTCTTTCAATATGCTTTGGAGTAATTTTAAGTATGTACAAGAATACTATACTGCATATTGCTGCAATCACAATTATTGCCCAATTAGGAATAATTAAATCATAATACACCCACATTATTTTATCACGTCTATAAATAATATTGACAAGCAAAATATACGCCATCACAAGCGAATATGAAGTACTAATTATTAAATTAATTGTTTTTTTCATTTTCTACCCTCTTCAATCTACATGTCCCACATTATTTGTACCAAGTCCCATATTCTCTGTGTAATATGGACATCCAAAAATGGCATAAAGATAAAAGGATATACTATAAGCACTTTAGAGGCGGGAACGACATTTTTTATTCGTTTTAATGTATCATCTACTTGACTTGTTATCCCCTTGTCATTCATGGCCATTAAGCATATTACTATTCCAAGATAATAGAATAGTGCCGCGTATATGTATCTCCCAAAATCTACCTTTAGAATCGCTTCCGGAAGAATAGTTACAGCGCCGGCTACAACTGCAGCGTATACCCACTTTTCTTTTGTACTTTTATTCTTAAACAGACGAACAAAAAACATAATACCCATGATTATATATGGGCAAAAAAACGCGAGAAAAATTGGGGTTTCGTCTTTGTTCATAAGATGATATACTCTCTCTTCTTCATATACATCCAATCCCAGTATCTCATGATTCACCAAAGATTCACTGAAGTCTTCGCCGGTTTGTGATAAAGATTTTGCGGTTGAAACAATTTCATCATATATCAACTCTCCTCGTACATGGCTAAACAGCTCAAAGTATAAAAAGAACACAGAGCAAATCACTAAAACAGTTGCAAAAATAAAAATATAATACTTTCGTTTCTTTCTTTCACACATAAGCATTTTATAAAACAAAAGTACCAGGATAATATTTACATTCATAAATACGAATCCTTGATGAAGTATTACACAAAAGGTGCATATAGGTATTATCAACCATTCCACCTTCTCTATTACTATCAGAACACAACAAATCACCGTTAGCAGAACCAAATACTCGTCAAGTCGTCCAAAGTTTTCTAATGTTAAAAACATTGGAAATGTAAAAACTGAAAAGAACACAATAATATACATCGTATTGGTTAAATCTTTCTCGGCAACTCTCTTAAGGGATATTTTAAAGAAGACAAAAAGCATTACAAAAAATATTACCGTTACTACTATTGTAAAGAAATAAATTGCTTCAAAATTCATTATTGAAAACGGCAATATCTTATCTAAACCTTGCCATATTGTTCCAAGAAGACCTCTTGAAATAAACCCGTATTTATAAGAAAACGCAAATATGGTCGTATCCTGCGGATTCATCCTATGCTCGAAATAAAACAAAATACAAACTACAGCAAAAGCAAATAAAATCAGTAAAAACTTATTTATTTTTTTATTTATAGCTACACTATCCACTTCTTATCTCCTTTACCATAAATGAAGAAATGCATCGTTTAATTTTCCCGCAAGTGATGCAACCAAAGGACAAATACTCACATCCATCAAAGGTTGCAATATAATGGGATATACCAAAAGCAAAATCGCTCCGGGTATATTATTTTTTACTTTAGTAGTCAAAGTATTAATCTGCGTTATAAGGTTCTTATCTCCCATAGAGATAACGGCCAAAATCACTACTGCATAATACGCAACTACTGCGAATACCCATCTTCCAAAGTCCACTTTAAAAAGCATATCCGGTAATATTGTCACAGCACCGATTGCCAAAATAATATACTTAAATTTATCAACTTTCTCTTTCGAATTTTTTATAAGTGCCTTAAAAAGCATAATAGCTATCACTATATATGGCGAAATAAATATAAGATAAATTGGAAATTGAACCGCATTCATCCAATGATAATCAACTTCTCTATCTGTAAGATCAATTCCCAATATCTCATGATCTATTACATCATCATGTATCTTTTCTGTCTCGCATAGAAGATGCGCCTTATTAACAATATCCTCATATATGTTTTCTCCGTTAAAATGACTAAACAGTTCAAAATAGAGAAACAACACAGAAGCCACTATAAAGCTTAGGGCAAAAATGATAATGTATTTTTTTCTTTTATCCGGTGTAGTTGAAAGAATTCTATATATCAAAAGCACCAAGATTATATTTAAATACATAAACACATTTCCCTGATGAAACATAACTCCAAGCGCAGATAGGGGAATACATAACCATACTGCTTTGTCGAGTATAATTAGGGTCGCTGCAAATAAGCTTATCATGAAACAATATTCATCAATTCGTCCAAAGTTATAGTGAGCGCTAAACATCGGCACAAGAAAGATTGTGAAAAACATAATTATATATTTTACATTATCTGACACCTCAACAGACGCCTTCTTGACGCATATTATAAAGAAGAATAGCACTACCAACATAAGTATTATGAACACTGCCTGATTAAATCTTAATACCCAATGATAGTTCATCATATCAAAAGGCGTTATCTTATTAATGGCAGCATATATAGAACCCAAAAGTCCTCTTGATACAAATCCGTACTTGTATGAAAAGGCAAACATAGTTGAGTTGATGTAATGCACTTTGTTTTCAAAGTAATTATAGAATAATGCAAATGCAAAAAGGCCCCACACTGCAAAAAATATGTAATTGTTATTTTTTAACTTCAAATTCATTTTTTCTCCTTAATCAACCCAAATATTAAAATACTCATTTACGATATCTGCTACACGTTCAGTAACATTGGAAATATTAATGTGTTTTAACGGTTGGAATATCATCGGATAGATCATAAGTATTATTGCGAAATCATAATTCTTTTTCAATGAAGAAATCGTATAAGCCACCTCTTCCTTAACATATTTATCACCGATAGCCAGAAGAGACAGAATTACAATACAATAATAACTGATTACAGCAAAAACCCATCTACCAAAGTCTACCTTTAATATCATATCCGGCAATATAGTTATAGATCCAATTGCAACCATTATATAGTTTAATTTTTCTGCCCCGGTAGATGTTCTCTTAATTAATCTTACAAAAAACTTTACAAGAATAATTATGTATGGCAAAAAAAATAGTAAGAAGATTGGGAATTCAACCATATTTTCTTTGTGCCATTCCCATTCTTTTTCAGACAGATCTATTCCTCGAATTTCATGGTCTATTACATCCTTGTGATATTTTCCTTCTGTATGAAGAACTTTTGAATTATTGATTATTTCTTCATATATCATTTCTCCGTTGTATCTACTGAAAAACTCAAACCATAAAAATAACGCAGATACTATTATAAATGTCAATGCAAATATAATTATATATTTCTTACGATTCTCCTCAATAATTATTCTGTATACAAGTAAAACCAATACCATTCCTACAAACATAAAAACGTCGCCTTGGTGAAACATTACACCAAGTGCTGACAAAGGAATAACAAGCCATTCAGCCTTCCTTACAATCAGAAGAATCATACTAAGCAAACTGCACATAAGACAGAACATATCAAGTCTTCCAAAATTATATCTACTGCAAAACATTGGTATTGCAAACACTACATATAATATTGCAATGTACTTGGCATTCTTCTCATTATCCTTTGATATTCTGTTTATGCATAGTCCGATAAACCAAAACAAAATCAAGCAAAACATAACATAACACATATCAAAAAATAACATAGATGAAGTACTATTTTTAAGATCAAAGGGCAATATCATATTCAATCCGGAATATATACTTCCCAAAAGTCCTCTCGAAATAAAGCCAAACTTATAATTAAACGCCAGCATTGTGGTGTTAATCTCGCTTGTTTTTCCTTCAAAATATGTCCAAAACAAAGCTATAGAAAAAAGAATCGTCATGAATATAAACAGACGGTTTCTGTTTCTTTTTGTCATTTCATTATATTTTTTCATAATTACAACTTTATCCAAGTTTTTTTAATGTCCGATTCTTTACGGATTTAACAATTTTGCCTACGAGCATAGCGCCAAATAATGTAATCAAGAATCTCATTATATATGAAGCCAAAACTCCTATTCCGGTAGTATACAATTCCGGATAGTATTTTGATATTACCATCAAAATCACATAGTTAAAACTATCAGAATACAAATATAAATCAAAGGATATGTTGCCAATCTTCTCAAATATCGTCCATCGTAGCTTCTCTAGAACAAGAGTGATATACAATATAAACACTGAACCAACAACACCTGTAATTATAGTATAAATATATTGAAAAAATCCTTCATAAAAGAATTGTTTTCCAACAAAAAATACTACAACATACACAATTCCGAATAATAATGCCTTTAACGGGTATAATTTTCCGCTTTCTGTTTTGGCTCTGATTCTTTTTTCAAATATGACACCAAAGAAAAACCATATACCATATTGAAAGGCAAGAAGCGCCATATTTCCTTTTAAGAAGTATCCGATTATAAAACACGCACAGACGATGAATACGCTTAATCTTCTAATATCAAAATACTCTACAAATGCAACCGCAACAAAAATTATAAAAAGGACTACCAGAAACCATAGATGACTGTTACCAAATAACAATAACTGCCCCAAAATTGCATTTTTTATATCTCCTTGAAAATATCCACACATATATTTTAATGGTATTTGCCAAAATAGCGTTACCAAAACAAATGGGACAAGCAGTCGTTTTGCTTTCTTCAGTATAAATTCTCCTACTTCTTTTAATGTATTTATTTCTTTTCTCGTATACATATATACGGCGCCTGAAAGCATCATAAATAACGGCATGTGAAAACCATATATCATATCAACGAATAATTGCAATGCGTTGTTTACATTCATTGCTTCATCGCCTTGAATCAAATCAAAATATGAAACCCCTCCATATTTACTCCCTGCGGCCATATATAAACTATGTCCCAATAGCACTAACAGAATAACCACACCTCGTAGGTATTGATAAAGTTCTATCTTTTTCATATATCTACATCCTAAACAAAATCTCTAAATCATAATACAAACTAGGGTTTCTTAAAAGTAAACCATACTGAATATTAGGAATCATAATAGAAACCATTTGAATAAAGGCGCTGCCTAGCACAGCACAATTAATTAAATAGTGTTTGATTCGACTTCCGGAATCCGCGCCGCCATCTGCATTCCAAAACAAAACAATTACTCCTACCATTACAAATATAAATGTAAAGTCATACATATAGCGATTTGTTATTCCGGCCATCCAAATATCCGCTAAAACTATTACACACGCTATTACAAATAAAACTATACCGAACTTCTTAAGCTCGCCTTTCTTGGCTTTAGAAAAGATTCCTACCGACAGCACACTTATAGGGAACAGCCATATCATCCCGCCGTACATATCATGTAAATAAAAATATCCCAGATAATCCGATGACAAATCTCTTAGCTGTAAATATGGAAAACGATCTAAAATCGTAATAGGTGCAAAAATATATTCCCATATTCCTTGAATAAACTTAACACCCGAGCCAACCTGATGTGTCATGTCCACTCCTGTGAAGTTATATTTCGCGCCAAATTCAACTACAGAACCAAAACGAAGGTAATTGTATATCATCAATCCAATAGCTATCAATACTATTGGTGATATAATTGCCAATAAGTTCCATATCCCTTTTTCTAAGAAAAATCTTGATTGTTTTATATCTTCGAAGAAAATAACAAAACCCGTTAAAATCAAAACAGCCAAATGTGGTCGACAACCCGCAACTAATGCCATGCATATACTTCCCACGACAAGTAGCGGTTTTGATATTCTACCTTTCCCATCAGAAGATAATAACCAAAATGAAAGTCCCCAAAATACAAACGTTATTCCCGACAAAATGGCGAGAGAATACGTGTTTCCCGGGTAAATCAAAGCTATTCCACCTGCAGACATCAAAAGAGCGATATCAGCCAACAAATACTTTCCAAAAGATATTTTCAACTGATATCGTTTTATTAAAGAAAATAAAAACAATGATATTCCGGCAAACAGAATTATTCCAAACAAAAAAACTACTTGATAGGTTTTAAACACAACGCCTGTTATTAAACATATAGGCAAATATATAAGTATTACAGGGACTATTCCGAAATAAACATAGTAGTTATAATTATAATATGCTATATCAAATAGATATTCTCCCCCGGCTTCTATTCTGCTTTGGAAATCATACGGATTATCTAGCGTACTAAGTTCCGGTGCAATTTCATAATCCAAAGATAAATGCCCTTCGGCTAATGACTTTGTCAACATTTCATATTGTCTGGTTGGCTCCGGATCCGTGTACCACGCATCAAAAGTCAAATCTGATTTCATTATTCCCAAAATCAACAATACATATAACACTAAAAGAACGCCCATTATAGCTAATTGTTTTTTGTTTTTTTCAGAAAACTCCTCTTTAAACAAGAAGGATTTACGTCTAAACAAATAAAAACTACCCACAACAACAAAAATAACCATTAACCTAATAAACGAGAAATCAAATGGTCTTTTTTCATTTATTCCGACTCTGTTTACTTTGAGATTTTGAGCATCGTCAACGGATAATTTGACTAGCATTTTCTTACTGTCACCTGATAAATGTAATCGTAAATACTTACTTTGCTCGTTACCACTTACAATTTTGGTGCTCGGCAATTCGTAGTATATAGAATCGGCGTCATCTGTTTTTGAAACAACAACATCAATAGGTGCTCCACTAATCACTTCAGAATTCTCATCGCACAAATCAACATCTAAATATATATTATCAACGTGCCGGTTTATATCATTCATTTCTATGTACAATGAATCATTTTCTGTAATGTATTCCGTTGTAAAATCTGCTTCCTCAAAAGTTAATGATTCAAGTGCACGGAAATTAAAGAATAGCACCTCTATTGCTACACATATTGCAAGAACCAATAACCAACCGAGTATTTCTCTCTTTAACTTCATTTTTATTTATCTTTCTTTTTATTATTCGCTTTGATCTTTTTTAATACAAACGTGGTTCCCTGTACTACACACCACATAGCTACAGAAATGCCAATAGTAACAGCATAAACCATATATGGTGAAAAATCGGGCCAAGTATCCTTAACTATCGTATGTACACAATATATAGGTAAGCTGATTGCTCCTAGAAAACAAATTACTTTTCCTTTTAAATACGATGTAAATGTTTCTCCTGAAAATGTTAATCCCAACGCAACCACAAAACAAGCAATGACAATTATTTCGTTTCTCAAATTCTCTATCGTGGACAGAAGTATTACAAATAGATAAATCAGTATTTCCAACACTCCGCCCAAAACCATATATGCTCTTTTTTTCTTGATTTTTTCTTGAAAAACTAAACTTATTCTATACGCTAACGCTCCTAAGAGTAATCCTGCCAAAGCTCTCATAAATAACGCCGGATATATCCACATTTCATTATGAAAGCCATCTATTGTTCCTGTAGACAAAATCAAAACGCCATAAAGAAGCATTGGCCAAAATGTATATAACCATAACCCTATTTTTTCTTCCAAATAATATGATAAATACATCATTACGGGTAGTGCCACAAACAATACGATAATATACCACAGAATCGGCATAAGCATAGAACCCATTGTCCAACCACCGCCAAATTCAACTTCACTTGGTACCATTCCGGTTCCATTTAGCAGTGTGACATTTTCAATAAAATATAAGACAAATCGACCGATTGTCTTCTCCCCCACACTGAGAATCTGATCTTTTAATTCAAGTACAACAAATAATACCATTGAAAAAAAAGTATATGGTATAATTCTCCATATTTTTTTCACCGTATATTTCACCGGAAAATCTTTAAATGATTCACCAGAATCTTTATATTGCAAAATCTTTTTATAAGCAAAAAATCCGCTTAGCATAAAAAAGAATTCTACAAAAATCCAACCTGAACTAAATATAAACTCGGTATGATATCCTACAATTATTGTTGCCGCAAAAAAACGCAATAATTCTATAAAAACATTTTTCTTCATTTTTACTCCGACTTTAAATCTTTACCCTTTAATCTGCTTAAAATGAAACACTTTGCTTTGTTATATAACCATATCAAAACAGAAAATAGAACTACCTGAGCTAGAATTAATACAAATAAATTGTTTCCAAGTTCATTCCAATCGTATACCGTAACCGTTACATTTCCCATATACATAATCAGCAATGTATTTTGACCCATAAACCTAAAATAAGTGTTTACAATAGGAATCTTATCTAAGTATTTACAAACATTTAATACTACATATGTTCCTGCTATTGCTCCTATTACACAAACCGGGAAATCATGATATATCCTAAGAGATAATACTATTCCTCCATTTATAATATCTATAACCCATATTACAATCGAAACAATTAGCAATAGTATTTTTATCCAAGTTGACAGCTCTTTCGAATACTCTTTATATAAATGTCCTACAGCAAGGAAGATTACACAAACCAGCGCCACATCCCATTGATAAATACGTGTTTCAAACAGAGATCCCGCATACCATCCTAAATATGTCAATATTACTAATATAGCAGCATACATAAGCTTGTTATTCCAGAAAAGCTTATATACTAACCAATAAATAATTGACGCTAAAAATAGTGCAATTAAAAACCAGCCTAAAGATAATCCATCACACCCCAACAATATTCGAATAATCTTCGCCCCAAACTCTGATATATCAAAATTATTTCTATCTCTTATTATGACAAATATCAAGGCAATTATATTTAATATCATGTATGGTATTAATAAACCTTTTGCCTTTTTTACTAGATATTCCTTAAATGGTATGTTTTTGAAAAAATAACCACTCAAAATAAAAAACAAAGGCATATGAAAGGATGTTATAAAAGATCCTGTCTTAATTATGTGATCCGCTAACATCAACACTATTGCCAACCCTTTGGCAAAATCTATTATGGTATTTCTCTTCTTAACATTACTCATATTATTTCCTTAGAGGCCAAAGACATTGTATACAAAGCTCTCCATTGCCTTACAAACATATACATCATAAAACGGCATATAAATTATAGGGTAAGCCACAAGAATCTCAGATACGTACATTTTCGTCTTAACAGTATGCATAAGCGACTTAACATTAGACCATATTATCTTATCTCCCATTGCCATAAGACATAAGATTGCTCCAATATAGTAAAATATCAATGAATATGCATATCTGCCGTAATCAGTCTTCATTATTATTTCCGGCAAATTGGTGGCTCCGCCCAGAAGCAAGAAGAGGTACTTAACATATGTAAGGGTATCGCTCTTAGTCTCCTTAAGAACATTTCTGAAGAACAGTACAAAAAGCACAATATACGGCGAAAAGAGAACCATCATTATAGGTGTCTCTATATAACAAATCTTATGGAACTTCCATTCGTCCGCAAAGACTCCCTTGCCAAGCACCTCGTGATTTATAAGGGACTCACTGTATTCCTCACCATTTGCAGACAAGCTCTTTGCAAAGTCCACAATGCTACCTGCCTGAGCCTCTGTTAGATTATAGGTAGAAATAAGCTCAAAATATATAAACAGAACGGACACCACAAGAAGTGTAATAATAAACAGTGCTACGTATTTTCGGGAAATCCTCTTCGTGTCCTTTAACGCCTTGAAGACAAATAGGATTAATACAATATTTACATACATAAATACATATCCCTGGTGGAAAAGCATAGCTACACCACAGAGAATCGGCACCAACCATTCCAAGACGCCTTGAACAATCATAATACAGCATATAATTGTTATTATCATAAGCACTACATCAACTCTTCCGAAATTATGCTTGCCGGCAAACATAGGAAAGTTAAATATGGAAAAGAAGACAATAAGATAGTACATATACTTCTTATCTTCCTCTTTTGTCTTACAAATAAGTTGAAGGAAGAAAAGCATTAAGACTATTAGGAATACAACAAGCATTAACTTCGATAATGCATATATTCCGCCGTAACTCATGGTATTAAGTCCCGTAAGTTTACCTATGTAACCCCATATTGATCCGAGTAAACCTCTTGATACAAACCCATAATCATATGACAGAGCATAGAGTGTTGTATTCTGTGGGATTATTTCTTGATCGAAGCTCCATATTACAAAAAGAATTCCGAATATGCCAAGTAAAACCCAAAATTTAAAATCTTTGCTTTTAAAAAACATCTTCATCATATCTTCTAAATTCCAACAATATTTCTAAACAATACACACAAACGGTCTGTAAACATCATTACCGCCACGTCCATAAAGGGAACGAACAAAAAGGGCATAATAAAAATAAACGGCCTGTATACTTTGGTTCTTATTCTTCCCAGTCCTTCGTCTACGCTTTCTATTATGTCCCTGTCTTTAATAGCATACATGAAAATATACACCAGCAGAAAATAGGATACTCCGGCAAACGTCCATCTTCCGAAATCGACTTTAAATATATAATTCGGAAGAAGCGTAAGTGGCCCTAGGATTACCGCTAAGTACATTATCTTCTTAAGCGGTTCTGTCTGCCTCTTGATTGTTCTTATAAGCGCCTTTCCCACAAATATAATATATGGTGAAAAGAAAATAATGAATATTATTATCTCTATTACATTACTTAATCTGTATTTTAATTCTTCATCATAAAGATCAACTCCAAGCAATTCCGCCCGAAGCAATTCCTCATGCGGCTTACCTTCAACGCCCATGGTAGCGGCGTGCCTCATTGCTTCATCATAATAATCATGTGCTCCGCCTCTGTATACAATTTGAAACCAGAAAAATAATATTGTACATATTACCAAAGAAAGAACCAGCACTGTTATGTATTTATTTCGTTCTTTCCCCTCTTTTGATAGTATCCTATAGAGAAGAAGAACAAGCACCGCATTATAGAACATGAACACATATCCCTGATGGAATATAACACCTATTGCGGTAAGTGGAACAACAAGCCACACGCATCTCTCTGTCGCAATCAAATATACGGCTATTATTGTTGCAAGCAGCATAAACATATCTATTCGCCCGAAGTTCTTCTCCGTTGCGAACATGGTAATGAAAAACATTGTATATATCAGTATTAAGTACTGTACCATCTTCTTATTGTCGACATTTGTCTTCTTAAGAAAAAGGAGCATCATTACAGCAAATACAATGTAACACACTGCGGTACAAATAACGTAAAACTTAAATACCACAAAATAGTTCCATATATCTACGCCTACCAGGCTTCCCAAAAACTGATATATGGTTCCCAAAAGTCCCCTTGATGTGAAGCCGTATTTATAAGAAATAGCAAGTATTGATGAATTATATGAGTTAGCCGTCCATTCAAAGGTTCTCATAAAGAGCCCCAAGGTTATAATTCCCCATATAACAAGAAAGAAAAGCATATTTCTCTTTTTTTCATCTTGAAGTATCTTCTGCATGTCTCATCCCTATGCCAAATAAATATCTTTATATAAATCTTAACAAACAACAAGTGGGAACTATCCGAGTAATAGCTCCCACTATCTATATTATCTTCTGTTACTCAGCTAACTTCGCTTCCTGCTTAGCCAGTTCCAAATCATGCTCTGCCATTATACGACAAAGGTCTTCGTAGCTTGTCTTCTGCGGGTTCCAGCCGAGCTTTGTCTTAGCCTTTGTAGGATCTCCCCAGAGGTTAACAACGTC
>AUXO015005455.1_pt1 | contig 23150 bp, 39 predicted proteins | sample 768731 | NCBI WGS metagenome assembly AUXO01 (sample SAMN02715735, study PRJNA202380) | gut metagenome | biome: sheep rumen | host: Ovis aries | place: New Zealand: Palmerston North | reverse complement strand
GCACGTTCTCTAGTTCTATCGCTTAATACATGGTATTGTTCATCCATATAATCTTCGATTACTTGGTTAACATCTGCTCTTGATATACAATCAACTGAACCCGTTGAAATTTCCGATAAGTTCGGCTTTTTATATTCTGCGTTCCATCAACTTTTTGTAATTCTATGAATCATTCCTCCTAAAGAATAATCCAATGTATCTTTTGACTTTCCCCACATTTTAATATCTGGGAACACTGCCTGCATCTTTTCTCCATTTGTCATTTACTTATCCTCACTTTCATTGTTTTATAGCGGCATTAAAAATTAATACCGCTATATTATTTAATTCATTTGATTATTTTACATCTTGTAAGAATCGTTTGTTTTTCCCCTTTATATTCACTATGATCTCTAATAGTACCTTTAATGGTTACGTGGTCATTATTTTCAAGCTCAATATAATTTCCAGTTTTCCAAACAATCATATTGCCATTAAGATCAGTGAAACTATAAAGATTCATTGTTCCGAAATCGCTATCCCATGAAGCTCTGAACTGAAAAATAACTTCAAGTTCGATCTTATCTTTAATATTTCCGATATACTCAGAAGCAGTTATATTGTTCTGTGCATTATATGCAGATTTCTTAAGAGAATTAAGATCAAGTTTCCAGATTTTTTCAGGCTCAAAAGTATAACCATCGAGCATACTTTCAGATGTAATATCGTTGGCATTAACTGTTATAAACTGATAGCCTTCAATTTCATGATCTATATGCCAACCAAGAAGATAATCGAACTTTGCACCGAGTGCCTTGGTCTGGTCTTTAATCTCATATGTATTTCCTAAAAACAGATAAGTAATACCTTCAGAATTAAATCCGTTTTTCTCAAGCCATGCCGCTTTCTTAGCAGGAAGCTCGGCTTGAAGTTTTGCCATTCTCTTAGCTTCTCTTTTCTGTCTCTGAGCTTCAAGTTTAGCTTCATATTCAGGAGTATATTCTTTTGTGTCATATTCAATTATTCCTGATCCCCAACACTGAAAAACAATCACCACCATTAATGGGTCTATATATTTCAACAATTCCAGTACCGCCACATCTCGGGCAACGATCTGTATTATGATAGTATTTAGTTCCGTTTTTATCTGTTTTATAAAGAATTTTCTGTGCCATAATAAGTACCTCATAATTTATTTGATTTGTTGCTTGTTGATATTATAATACACCAATAGGGGTACTTTGTAAATAGCTTTTGTCAAAAAAATTACCGCCTATTTTTCAAGGCGGTAAAAGTATAATTATTTTCCAGTTGAACCGAAAGCTCCTGATCCTCTTTCATTTCCCAGATTTTCCACAAATTCAGCATATATAACTGGCCTTACAACAAATTGACCTATTTTCTCGCCTGCTGTAATTTGATAATCTTGATCGGTGGTGTTATATAATATGGCATGGATTTCTCCACGATAGCCCGCATCTACCGGTGCATTTGCGGCCCAAATTCCTTTACTAGATAGCCCTGATTTGCAATGTACACAAATGTCATAGCCGTCAGGAAGTTCTACTCCAACACCTGTTGGAACTTTTTTAACTCCGTGTGCAGGAATTATTATATTTTCTGCTGCAAAACAATCAGCTCCCGAATCATTATAATGTGCTCTCTCAGGAGCTTTATAGTTATTAAATTTAATTATCTTTATCTTCATCTTCTTCCTCCGCTAAACAAATAAAATTATTATTCATACCAAAAAGCATTACCAATTGTCCGTTCATACTGCCACCTCATATTTGATCGCTGGCATAGGCTCATAATCTATAATATTAAAATCATCAAGAGTTATCTGCCAGAAGTTTGTGGGTGCATCATCTTTAAATACTAACTTTGGAATGGGTTTTCTAATCGGTCTAATCTCATCATATTGGCTTATTTGCAATAATACACCAGCGATCTGATTTTGATATATATGGCTATCAGCCATTACATGAGTTAAAAGTCCTGGTTTTACTCCCAGATGTCTTGCGAAAAGGTGAGTAAGAATTGCATATTGAGTAGTATCAAATGGAACTCCGACCGGATAATCAGCAGATCTTTGAACCAGCATACAATTAAGACGGCCATTGATAATATTCCAGACTGATGAATAACAACAAGGAACTAAATTCATGTCCTGAAGCTCCGAAACATTCCACATATTGATCACACACTGCCTATTGCTTGGATCTTTTTTGAGTGTTTCGAGAATATACTGTACTTGATTATCAAATTCTTTAGTTTTTTGGCCTATCTGATAGCCATAAGACTTTCCAATAGTTCCGTCTTCACCTGTCCAACTATCCCAAATATGGCTTTTAAGCTCAGATGTTCTATTTGATTGCTTCTGCATTATCCAGAGGATCTCATCAGCTGCACTTTTCCAGAAAACTTTCTTAGATAAGAGAATTGGGAACTCTTGTTCAAGGTCAACAATAATTTGAGAAGAAGGAAGTCTCCTGGTAACAATTCCTGTTCTTTCATTTTTTTCCTCTTGTCCCATGTAAAGAATATTTACTAAATTATTCATGTACTGACTTTCGTAGTTTTTCATTTTGTACCCCCATTTGCTTCAGATTCGTCTTTTAAGAGACATTTCAAGAGAAGTAAGTAATTTATATGGTCAGTGATTTTTTCTTCAAATAAGGCTAAATCATTGCGATTTTCATCAATAAGATTATAAATGCTAAGTGTGTGTTTTGCCATAAAACCCGCAAGAGCTTTAGCGGGTGTTACCTTCATAAGTCCGGCTGCCTGCTTAAAAAACTCCAGACGATCTTCTGTTGGATTATACTCTTCCCCTTTCTTGCAAAGATAATTTTTGCAAATATTTAGCTGCTCCTCCACTTCTTCATTAAACTTCTGGTTGGTCATTTATTTTCCTCCTTTTTTAATCTATAATTAAGTTTTCTATATTCATTATATACAGGTCCCCAAATAAACTCACACTGTTTTCGCTCTTCAGGGAAAAATCTGCTAAGCATATCTAGCTCTTCTTGCAAATGAAGGCTAAAAGGACATCCTTTGCAACCCGTTCTAAGACGATTATATGGTGAATAATAAAGAGCACATAATTTTATTTGATACTTTTCTATAAACCAATTTTCCCAATCTTTTGTAATAGGGTTTAAAGGCTTAAATTGTTTTAATTTCTTTCCTTGAAATTGTAAACAACCGGATCTTCCTCTTCTTCCTCCCTCATCTCTCATCGTTCCGATAATTGCGATACTTTTATAATGATCTTTAGCCCATTTAATGAGAGGCTCTTCTTTTAATCTAATACAGCACATATCAGAAATTTTTAAAGTATTTTCGTCGGTAAACTGATATAATAATTTTTTAGGACAAGTGCGAGAATGCCAATATTCCGGGCGTTGCCCTAAGTAGCCATTCACCATATTTTTTTCAAATCCAAAGTTTTGATACAAACTTACGCACTTAGCATGTATTTTGCTTTTAAAAGGATAGCCCTCTTTTTCAAGCATAGGCTTGATGGGAACAGCGGGTTTTATAATCTTTATTCTAGGATCATCTTTTTGCATTTCAAAAACAAAATTACGTATCATATTAAGTTCTATTCCGGTATTTGCATATACTCTAGGAATGTTATTTCCTGGAATTGCAAGGTCAATAAGTGCCGATAATACGGTTGAGTCTTTACCGCCTGAAAAACTAATATAAAAATTTTCTTCGCCATATTCATTTATAATTTGTTGTATTTTTTGTATTCGATCTTGCAGAAGAAATTCATTATCAATTATCATTTTCATACCCCTTTTTAATGAATATTCTATATTTTTTACCATTTATGGTTTTATTGACTATGTTAAGCCCTAGCTTTTTTCTGATAATCTTACTGAATTCAATATTGCTCATTGGATTAAAACTATTGGAGATACAAAATTCAACATATTTTTTATATACTTGATTTGTTGGTTCATTGATGACTTTATTATCCTCTTTAAGAAATAGCAATATTGGATTATTACTAATTTCATATTCATCAAGTTCTTTCTGAACCTTACTTGAAATAGTAAATCCTTGATTGTGTAATACTCTCTTGAGCCCGTCAAGCCCAACCTGGATCAAATATTGCATGCTTTCATCGGTTCTAAGTCTGTACTTGATATAGGGATCAAAGTTAGGACTGTTTTTATCAAATGTGGCATAAAACGGAATAATGATAAGCCTACTCATCACAGCACCCGATTTATCTTTAATTCGAGGAATATTATTTGCTGAGAATAAAAGTTTAGCATAGCTATTAAAATCAAAAGGATCCTTGCCTTTTCGCTCAGCATTAAGACGATCGCCAGAAACAAGCTTTTTAAATATGGCAGGATTTGCAATAAAATCATCGCCTATATCATCACCTATATTTGCGAGCTTATGAAAAAGTTCAGCAGTTTTAAACCTATCTCCGAGCTCACCTAAGTCTAAGGCACAAGTATTGCTATCACCAAGTAAAGTCTTAACCATATCCAAATAAGTTGATTTACCATTTGCTTTATCGCCTATTAGAATAAATGCTTTTCTAAGCTCATTTCTACGATAAAATGTATAGCCAACTACTTCTTCAAGCAAGTCTCGTATAGAATCATCATGGCATGAAAGATCATCTAAAACTTTATCTGTAATTTCCGAGTAAGCATCTGGAATATAGTCGTAATCGATTTTATTTGTCAAGATATATTCTGGAGAAAATCCAATAAATTCGTCAGTCATAATATTATAAATACCATTCCTGAATGCAATATATTCTTCACCACTTGGCTTTGAATCTTGCTCTATTAAAAGATCTAGGTAAGCCATCGTTTCTGTTCGATCTGTCTTTTTAAGTCCCGGAATTCTTTTAATCATTTCGGCTTCGATTGATTTGAGATCATTTACATAAATTCCATCCCGGTAAATGTGGAGTTGGCCATTTAATTTGATGATATTGCTATTATTTTTGATAAACATAGCAAATTTATCAAAAAGAAATTTACTTTTAGCAAAAAATATTTCTTTTCTAAAAGCATCATCTCTTAAAATAGTTTCTATTTCAGCTTGATCAAGAGGATCCGGTAAAATATAATCATTAATTATATTTATGGTTTCTTTAACTTCTTCAACAGTAAAACCATTTGACTGGAGAGTAAGAATATAATTAAATAAGGCCTGATTTCTGCCATCGCCTGCTTCCATGGTCAAGAAATTAACATTATATTTAACCGGCAAAAGCCACTTGGGAATAGCTTCATAATTTTCATCATCAAAAATATCATAAATGATTTTTCGATTTTCACCCTTAAATTTAAGAATAGAATAAGAATTTTTACAGCCAACTTTAATATCTGACTTAAGACCTATCGCAAGAGTAGTTTTTGTCTTGCAAGTCTTCTGGATATTATCACCCGCACTGTCTAGATTTTTAAATAAAAAATGTTTTCCTCTGGAAGTCTCATAAACGCGGCATGCGAGCTGTCTTTTTTCGACTATATTCATAAGAATTTCTGATTGTTCATAATCATCAATATCTATTAAGATTGTTGAGTGATTTAAAATTCCTGCATATTCCTCGTATTCTTCTGCTTCTTCTAAAGTTTTTAATTTGGAAGCATCGACATTTTTAAATGGCATTAAACACTTTTTATTTTTAGTTGGAACAAATCCTCGAAATAACTCCATCATACTAAACTCACTCCGTATTGTTCAAGTCTTGTTTTTGCTAAATTGATATACCAATCTTTATCCAAATTATTTGGAATTGATACATCATGAATATTAGTATTATCAATAAAACAATGTTCAGGAGTATTTGCAAATTTTTCAATAGTTGCTCCCTCTGATTTACATTTACCAATGTAAGTATCGTGCTTATCAGTGCTTGCAAAAACTCTATAACACTTTTCTGTCATGTATTTTTGATTGTGCCAGGCTCTCCAATATTTTCCTGTCAGTTTAACTACCTTTTGGAACATAATAAGATCTTTACAATCCCTTATTGTTTTTTCAAGCGGAATATTTTTGGTCATATAATCAACAAGAGCTTTATTGATTATGGGTAAATCATTATCGATTGCACTAAGAGATTTAGTATAAGATCCCTTGGTTTTAGTTTTTCCATCGGCTCCGATAAGAAGATAATTATTAACATCTTTCTGGAATACTTTAGTATAAATACTAAATTCCATTCTCATACCGGTTCGCTTTTCCCACTCCCATACAATATCATCTATTTTGTCAAAATCATCCCAGGAAGAAATCTTAAATAAAATACCATCTGTATTAGATTGGATAAGAGCTTCAATATGGGGCTCAAGTTTTTCCAGAAGATCAACTAGAAGAAGTTGACCATTAACACACACTGCATTATTTTCCCTCGGATCAAATAATGATGAATTTACATCTTTAAGCTGTCCTGAAATAGCATTATCTGCAATCTTATAGGGAAGCCTTGCTTTTTTATCTCCTAGTCTTTTAAATCTAAGATTTTCACCGTGTATTTTCTCAAAATTTTCAGGATGAGACATACTTCTATAACCCAGTTTGTATCTGAGCTGCAAAGATGGATAATAAGCAGTTACATCAGACATTATAAAAATTCCTTCACCATAATAAGGAATAGTCTTAATATAAGGCTTTTCTTTTCTATATCTGATTTCTCCAACTGCACCATGGAGTCCGCCCCATGCAAGTGTGTGAGGAATACCGCAAATAATTACGATTTGAGATTTTTCATAATCTTGATTTTCAGGATTTCTATACCAGTTTTTGAGCACTTGATATTTTGATAATTTGAGAGTCGGAACAATCTGAAATTGAAATTGATCCTCAATTTTTCCTTGACTATTTCCACCTAAAATTTTAGCAACTCTTTGGGCTCCTGTTTTTCCCATATATGTAAGAGGAAGATTAAAGATTTTTACAAGGTCCATAGCTGCATCAAATTCAGCTTTACGATTAAGCCATACTTCTATAGTTTGCTCAACATCATTGTTACAATAAAATTCAGTTTGAGCTTTTTCTTTATCGGTCAAAGGCCTATCTATATCAAAAGGAACTTCAGTTTCTCTAATATCATTTCCCATAAATGCTTCAAGAGGTTTAAGTCCTGTATCAGTCTTAAGCATTGTATCAAAATTGATCATAGTAATTTTATTAAATGCACTGGAATATTGCCAGCCGGGTAGATCTCTTTTGATAATCCAATCATTGATTTCTTTCGGGTTAAAGCCGAGCATTATACCTTTAGCAATATATTGATCATATCTTCTGTTATTATATCCGATCCAAATATCATTCTTATGGCTTTCAAAATATTTGGTCAAAGCCTCGGGGTCATCCCATATTCCGATTGAGGTTTTTTCTACTGGATTTATGATCCTTACATGCCAATTATATCGCTATCGAAAAACTTCAAAATCATAGAAGTTTAACATGGCATCACCTTCTTTCTAAATTTGGGATTAGGAGGCGTAGTAACTGCTTTAATAGGATCCCATCCACAACGTCTCATTCGATCTTGTGCAGTACTATAATTCACTCCTGTTATCTCACACCATTCTCTGACAGTTTTCGATTCACCGTCGATAATAATATATTTACAATGAGAAGTATTATTAGATTGGGTTTTACGGGTAGCCCATCTACAATTATTTGGTTCATAATTTCCATCATTATCGATTCGATCAATAGTTAAATTATCTTGATAGCCATGAGATATTGACCAATCATAAAATGATTTAAAATTATTTTTCCATTCATCGCAAACTGTAATACCTCTAGCTCCATATCTTGAATAAGCAGCCATATGAGAATTATAACAGCGGCTTAACATATTATGATAAATGCGATAAATTCTTGTATTTTTTAATCCATGTTTATAATTTGGATTTAATTCTCCAGATCTATTGGTAATAAAATTACCTCTCACAGTAATTTCCCTCACTTAAATTTTAATTATAAAAGCTCATATTTGCCCTTTTTAAGTCTTTAGTTTATAAATTATTAAGGGATAAATAAAAACTTAAAAATGAGACAAATATGAGCAAATGGAGCTTAATTACTCAAATACATCTTGAATAGAAATACTGTTGAATGCATTTGGATCATACTCAACATCATATTCTAATTCTGCAATGTCCTCAGCAATATCTAAGACAAGATCTGCAAACTGAGAATAGCTGTCAAATGCAACTACTATATCTTCAGAAGGCTCCAAAGTCTTAAGCCAACCAATTGCTGATGCGATCATGTTAGCATCGTTCTTAGTTCCATAAAGTACTCTGTTCATAAATAAGCAGCTGTTTTTATGAGGATCCTCAGTAATTCTGAACTGAACTTTAAGCATCGGACGCTTATCTTTTGTGAGACCGACCTCCAATTTTTCAATCTTACCATGATAAATCCCCTCTTCAATTTCAGGATAATCACCCGTTCCGCCATTCTTTTCGATTTCAGCCGCATCTGCCTTAAGCTGATCTAAATTTACCTGTTCATCAAATTTTGAAAAATCCATAATTATTTATCCTCCTTAAAATTAAACTCTTCTTCTAACTCTTCTTCTAACTGGTGTATTTTCGGCGGGTTCACTGTCTACTGTACTTTCGCCGACCGGTGAACTATCCTCAGCTGGCTCTTCTCTTCTTTTTCTCTGAGGGATGGCTGGCTCCGGAGTTTCATCAAATGGAAGTTCTACTGATTCATTTTCTGTAATATTGTCCGCTATAGCTTTTTCCTCTTCTGCTCTGCGACCTCTTCTGCGGCGTGTAGTTGTCTCTTCAGCAGGTTCGTTTGAATTAGCAGGACCTGGGTTTTCTCCTGATTTGTTAATTGGTGTTTCTTCTGCAACCTCTTGAGCCGCCTCGATAGGCTCTGATTCTTTTTCTTTGTCATGTCTACCCCGTCTCGATTTCTTTTCTTCGGATTTTGGAGCTTCAGCTGCAACTGCATCATCAGCTTTTTCCATTTCAGCATCAGATTTATAATTACCAATTTCATAATAATTTCTGATCTTATCATCTACATACTTAAGATCATTTTCAATAGCAAAGGTCTTAAACATGCCGATTGGTGATTTTACGGTATCATGACCGGAATTCTGAGTAAGGAAGGTATATTCTCCATCATTAACATTTGTCTTAAGAACAATAGTGAACATTCCTTCGACTGTGATCTTCTCATCAAGGAGCTTTCCGATTGTTTTGATCTTCTCATTTCCATTAACATCTCTCTCAATATGTGCCAGGAAATATACAATCTGATTTTTTGGAAGTTCCTTAACCTTATTGACAAGGTTCCAGAAGTTCTGAGCAATTTCTGTAAACTTATCAAAACCTCTTTCAGTAGCTCTTCTCATGAACTCATTAGCCATAAGATACTGAGCATCATCGATAACAATTACAGGTTTATCAGTTGCCTGCATTTCTTTGAGGATCTTTACATAATTATCTGATGAAAAAACCTCAAACTTATTTTTGAAAGGAAGTGGTTTTCCTTCCACATTGATTACCTTGATTTCTGAAGCATCAAAATTTCTAAGACTTGCACTTTTTCCGGTGCCTGATTCACCTAAAATTAAAACCGGTATTGCCATTATTTTTCCTCCTTAAATAAATTTTTTGCTATTTTACCTGCAAACTCGGCCAATTCATTTGAAAATAATACTATTTCTGTATGTTCACTAACCATATCAACAAAAGCACTTGCAGCAGATTTCATAAAATCTTTTTCTGAAAAAGGCATATTCTTTTTTCCATAAAAATGATCCCAAATAACTTCTATGCCTTTATCATCAGAATTAACAATGAGCTTTAATAATTCTAACCTTTTGTCCATCTCATTCCTCCTTAAAAATTAGTTTTTATTGAATTACGTCTATTGGATTGCTGTTCCGTCATTGTAATCCATCTACAATTTGACGGTTCATAATTTCCATTAACGTTAATTCTATCAATACTTAAATCATCAGAATAACCATTTACTATTGCCCAATCATAAAATGCCATAAAGTCGTTTTTCCATTCATCACAGACAGTAATTCCGCGAGCTCCATAATATTTATAATTATGTGCTTTAATGTCATAACATCGACGTTTCATATGCAACCAAATATGATACAATCGTATATTTGATTTACCATGAATAAGATTCGCTTCTTTACATAAGCGGGCTTTATCACATCCACAGCTTTTGCTTACACCCATTCTCAACAAAGATCCCTTTACAAGGTGCAAATTTCCACAATCACATTGACATTTCCATAATGCTTCGCCTCGTTTATCAGTACCTTGCTGATATAATACTTTTAATTTTCCAAATTTTCTTCCCGTTAAATCAATAGGTTTTCTCAAAAATGTTACCTCTCAATAATTCGTGAAGCCCACATGTCGGCCGTATGTATGATTAAATACAAAGGGGTTTCATTCCCGGATAAAGCATACTTAAGATTTCCATACATTCCATTATGATAGAGAATTGCAAATTGTTCTTCCTCTGTAAGATCTATAAACATAGAAGCAATTGCAATTGATCTGATCTCATGATCAACTGGAAGAAGATCAGAATTTGTAGTATAAGGTTTATTTGTCGATTGTTCTCCTGATTTAAGAATATTTGGAATATAATTTGGTTTTTCAAACTGTCCCATTTTACCAAGGTCATGAAGCAATGCACATATTGCAATAGAATTTTTCATTTCTTTGGTAAGATTTTTTGAACCGATAAGAGCAACGCTGATTTTTTCAGCCACATGTAATACATTCAAACTATGCTCTAATAGTCCCCCTTCTTTTGCAAGGTGAAAACTTCCTGAACAAGGAGCATCTAAAAATCCACAATCTGCCATATAATCAAGCAAATCAGTCATTCCTTCTCTTTCAGTTTTCAATAAAGTATCTCGAAATTCATCGATCATTTTATCAGCCATTATCTTCCCTCCTTTTATTTTAAAATCAATGGCATATCTCTTGTAAAAGTATCACGTCTAAGATCTTTTACAAATTTCTTAAAATCATTAAAACCTGATGGATATAAAATAAAAGCAAATCCTCCGGCTTCTCTGATTTTTTCACAATGATAAATCTGAAGATCTGATGGTTTTCCGTTTTGAGCTTTAATCTCAATAGCTACAAAATAACCATTTATACAGCTCAGTACATCTGGAATACCTTCTTTTGTCATTTTATTGGCAAAAAATTTTACAAACCAACAATCTTGAGCTTTAATAAAAGCTTTAACTCTGTTTTCAAATGTTTTCTCTGGTCCCATGTTATCCCTCTGCATCTATTATTTTAATATAGACATAATCACCGTATTCTGCAATCCAGTCTTTTGCTTCTATGATATTATCTTTCCAAATGTCAACTGATAAACCTTTTTTTAATAGAATCACCTTGTCCATCGTCGTTTGTATCAATGCCTAAGCCAGTGTCTAAAAATTCATAGTAACCTATAAATTCACCAACTGAACCATCTGGATTATATCTATAAATTGCAGCAATTTTTCCAAGATCTGCTTCTTTTCCTGCGATTATTCCATCTCTTGTTTCCTGACCACTTTTAGTAACTCCATGTTCAATATAACATGTGCATCTAATCTTTTCTAAATCAGTGCATTGTGCATTTGTATTTAGGTTTAATACAGTAAACAAACTTAGAAATAAAACCAGTGTTATGTTCATCTTCAATGCTTTTCTCAAATCCGATAACCTCCCCGTTTTCAATTATTGTATTAAATCCTTTAAAAAAATAAAGTTGTTCACATTCTTCAAGTGTTATGGAGTTAAAGTTCATTATTTTCCTTCTTCAAATATATTTCCAGTGAAATTTTCCAGCATGTTTTACAATACCTTTACAACATTTGCGAATTGTTGATGCCGCAATACCGGTATCTCTTTCTGCATCTTTTGAACTATTATATTTTTTATTTGTTTCAATACAAATTACTGGAATACAATTATGCACATTATTAGTTTTACATATTCCTTGATTATAACCTTTTGGCTTTGTTAAAATATCTTCGACATTCCAACCGTATTTCATTCTATTTTTTAAACATCCGTAATTTAAGCCTGTTATTTCACTCCATTCTTTAAGACAATGTGTTTCTCCATTATATGTTAGACAATTGTTATGTCTTGAATTTCTATTTTGTTCTGAAACTGTTGCCCATCTACAATTATTTGGTTCATAATTTCCATCGTTGTCTATACGATCTATGGTTAACTCATTAGAATAACCATTTGATATGGCCCAGTCATAAAATGCTTTAAAATTATTTTTCCACTCGTCACAAATACTTATTCCACGCCGACCATAATCTACGTACCGTAAAAAATTTTTATTATAACACCGTGTTTTCATTTGTAACCATATCCTATATAGTCTATGATTTCTTAATCCATGTTTAATTTTTATCACCCCCAGTTATGAAAAGGGCTTCTGTATAATCTCGTCTCATAGCAAGTGTTGTATAAATTTTTTCTTCGATAGAATTTTTGCAAGTAAGATAATAATAAAAGCAAGGTTTATCTTGTCCAATTCTATGAATTCTTTTCTTCGATTGCTCAAATAATTCAGAACTAAATGGTGGTGTAAAATAAATAATCTTATTTGCTTTTTGAAGGTTTAAACCCATGGCTCCGGCTTGGTACTGAATAAAAGTAATACTACTGCAGCAATGCTCATAGGCTTCCAAATTTTTTTCTTGTCCATTAACGATCGAAATCAATCGATTATTATAAACTGCAATTTTTTTCAATAATTCATATTCAGCATTGAAATTATAAAACACAATCAATCGATCATTTGTGCTCTGAACTAAATCATTAAAAGCATTCAATTTGTCTTGATTATATTGGCCGCACAATTGTCTTTCGTAAAGTATTTGAGTAAGAATAGTATCACCGACTAATTCGGTGGTTATAATTTCATTATCTTCTGTTTTTTCTTCCCAAGTCACAATATGATTTTTCTTAAACTGTTTATATTCTTTAGTAATAGGAACTTTTAAAGTTTGATCAATCTGCTTAGGAAGATCAAAAACTTCATCTGTCTTTATGAAGTCACAGCCATATTGTCTCATTTTTCTTTTTAACCGTTCTTCATTTTTGTAACCATCTATTATCATCATAGGAAATCCTTGTGAATCGTCCCAGTGATAATCAACATAATGGTCATAGAACATTTTCTTTGGAATAGACCAGCCAAGTAAACTCATTTGGCTCCAAAGATTTTCATACTTACCGCCAACAGGTGTTCCTGAAAGAAGAATGACATTCTTCGGCTGCATTTTTAAAATAAATTTAGATCGTTTGGAAGTTTCATTTTGAATTAAAGAAGATTCATCTAATAAAAGAGTAAAATCTTTTAGATTAAGAAGATCTTTTCTTCGCCAAACTAAATCATAATTGATAATACCAATTTTAGGATAAAATTCCGGATCACTCAAAAACAATGAGATTTCTGATTTTTTAGTCAAATCATAAATATACATGCTTTGATAATTTTGATCAAAATGATCAGCCCAGTCATCAATTTTTGATTTTTGGCAAATAACAAGATTTAATTTCTCCCCTAATTGAACTAACTTTTCCGATCCTCCAAATGTTTTGCCTAATCCCATATCCCAATATAAAGCTATTCGATTTTTATCTTTTAATCTTTCAAGAGATTCAATTTGATGCTTATATAATTTCATGCGGATCCTCCAAGAAAATCCGAACTATATCTTCTGAATTAAGATCATACTCTGCTTTAATAAGTTTCATTTCATTATCACTAAAAGCAGTTTCTCCATTTAATTTTTTAGAAGCAGTAGTTCTACTGATTCCTAAAAGATCTGCAATGGCTTGGACATAGTTTTCAATACCTTTTAAAACCATTTTTGATTTTAAAATATTTGCATTCATATCTTACCTCCTTCTTTAATTCAGCCTTATAAACCCACTGTCGCGGTTTAGTTCAACAGGAAACTTAGGCTTTTATATTGTTTGTTTGCATGTCTTAACCACAAGACATTTGAAGTAGCTATGCATCCATTTATTTTTAGTTACGTTGCTTAATCTGACGACTAATTAAGCAAAAATTTGCAATATAAACAATAAAGTTTTTTCAGCGTTTATGTCGCCATAAAAAATAATACTGAGGAACTGGGCTAGTGGGATTCGAACCCACGTATGCAGCAGTCAAAGTGCTGTGCCTTGCCACTTGGCGATAGCCCAATGAGAGGGGGAGCGGGATGTAGGTTCCCGCATACCACATATTTTGCGAGTTAGCCTGAAGTTTCTATAGTATAAAAGCCTCACTGAGTTCGCGTTCATTTGTTCTCTTCTACTCCAGTTGCTAAGGAAGGATTCGAACCTCCAACATATACTGAGATGGACAGTATCGCTCTACCTTTGAGCTACTTAGCAAACCACGTTTTGTAAGAAAGTTTATCAAGTTTATCAACCTGACTTTATTATTGTATGATAATAAAAATATTTTGTAAATTAGTAATAATAACTAAAAATGTAGTTATTACATTAACTATTTTTTATGCACTAATTATTTTTCCAAATTTTTCTATCTGCATATCGAGTATATCTTTAGCTACAAGGGCATCAATCCAACTCTTTGGGATAGCATCAAAGCCATATTTAAGCCCCGCAAGTCCGCCTGTAAGGGCAGCTATAGTATCAGTATCATATCCAAGATTTACCGCTTCAAGAACTGCTTCTTTATAACTATCTGTTGTTAAAAAGCACCACAAAGCAGCAATAAGACTGTCTAAAACATATCCAGTACTTCTGATTCTTTCTCTCGGTATATTGCTAATTGTAATAAAATAAGGATTATCAAGATCAACTGTTCCTGTATTGATTAACGTTTGACAAACTTTAATATACATTTCACAAGCAAACTTACATCTTGATGTATTATGAGTTATCATACTTGCAATATCAATGACGGGCTCAACATAAGGCAAAAACGCAAAAGGCAGAATTCTCATAAGAGATCCATTTCCATTAGAATGTTCTGATGTTCCTCCCCATTCTTGATAGTTATTGCTATGCTTTGATCTTCAGATAGCTTCATTTGTAGCCATTCCAATATCAAAGCAATTTCCCCATGGAGTAAATTCTCCAAGCTCTTTCCATATTATAAAATTGTTCATAAGATCGTTAGGATTTAATTTTCCATTGTTTTTAGCAAGACTATCCATAGTGGCCAGTACCATCGATGTGTCATCGGACCAGGTTCCAATGGGTTGACCATGTGTTCCATTTCCAATCATATCTATACATCTAAAAGTATCTCTTGTTCTAAATTCAAATGGAACTCCTAAGGCATCGCCTATAGCAAAACCATAAATTGCAGCTTTTAATTTTTCTCTCATTTTTATCTCCTTTTCAAAAAGTCAAGATAAGTCAAGTTAAGTCAACTTGAAAAAAGGGATCTTGACTTGCTTTAAATATAGATAAATACTGGCTTTTTTGAGCACTCAAGTCAAGAAGTCAAGATAAATGGCCCTATATTAATATATATTAATTATTTTTTATTATTTTTCAATTTTTTATTTTTTAATTTATATAAAAATTGAAATTTATCTTGACTTCTTGACTTTTGGGAGCCGTAATATAGACAAACACTGACTTAGAGCCAAGTCAAGATAAAATAAACTAAGTTGACTTTATCTTGACTTTATCTTGACTTTTTACTTTCTTCGCTGTCCTAAAGGGATTTCAATTGCATCTTCAACAGACCACCCGTTTCTATTTACACGATCATAAAGTGTGGCCCATGGCATCTGAAGTTCCTCTGCCCATGCTCTAATGCTCTGAGTTTTACCTTTATAAGTAAGCTCCTTGAGCTTAAGGTTGGTACGATTTAATATTTTTTCTTCAGACTTATTTTCAGTAGTTGGCTTACGATCTCTTGTACGGCCTTTTCTTTTGGGCTTATTTGTTGCAATCTCAGTCTCATTATTATTTTCGGCAGGCTGTTCTTCCTGCGTAGCAGGCTCCACGATTGCCTCCTGTTCTGTAGGTGCCTCCATTTGCTCATTATTTGCTCCATTTTCGAGCTTTTTTTCAGCCTCAAGTATTTTCGCTATTAACTTCTCTTTACCCTGTTTAAGAGTGTTTTTATTAACATTAAGGCCTAAATTCTCAGCTACTCCCAAAAGAGTTGTTCCTGTCATTGTCCACAATTTCTCTTCTCTTGTCATTTCTTTTGCCATAATTTTATCCTCCTTATTATTGGCTTTGTATGTTAGCTTGTCATCATCGGGTAACAAGTTGCTATCTTGCTACGACACCTCCGGAGAGGTGTTTCGACTTTTTAATAATTCAATCTAATTTCTCTAATTGTATCGAGATAAAAATCTTGTCTAAACTTAATATCATTTTCTTTCATAAAATCTTTAATTTCTTTTATAATGTTATCTCTTGAAGAAAATCCATTTGTTATATCTTCTTTGCTCTGCATTTCCTGCTTTGCAATTTCTTCTGATAATATTCTTTCAAGTATTGCATTCATTGTATTTGTCATATTATTTATCCTCCTTTGCCATCATATAATCATAAGCCCGAAGTGCCTCACCAGTTGCCTGAACCTTGGTACCTGCCTGAGTGATATGATCAATATGCGTGAAATAAGCTGCACCAAAATCAACTGCATTGTGGAAATTCATGCCTTGGATAGCTTTTATAGCCTCAGCTTTTGCTGCCTCAAATTCTTCTTGTGCCTCATCAAGTTGTCTCTGTAAGTAATCTCTGTAAGTTTTATCCATTATTTTATCTCCTTATTATTTAGTTCCTCTATCCAGCATCTAACAGGCTTTAACTGTTACGGTGTTGTAGCTGTGAGGTGTTTGTTTTGTTTGTTGTTGATATTATAATACACTTTTCGGGGTATAAAGTAAACCCCCAAAAACTACCAAAATCACCAAAAATAATCCCGAAATTTCCTGTGTACTTTATACAGTTTTCAGGGTATAATGTACCTAGAAAGAGGTATATGATATGACCGGATTACAAAAGGTTAGAATAGAAAGAAATATGACGCAAGCTGAATTAGCCGATCGAGCAAGAATGAATTTGAGAAGTCTTCAATATTATGAACAGGGCCGTAAAGATTTAGCACATGTAAGATTAGATAAATTATTAAGACTTTGTATTATTTTACGCTGTAAACTATCAGAAATTATTGAAGATCCACAATGTAAAATCTTATATTCTGAATATGAAAAAGGAGCTGCTAAATAACAGCTCCTTTCTTATTATAGATCAGATAATTTGGTCATTGTACTTTGATAAAGTTTTGGATTGATTACCATGAGAGCATCCATAAGCTCATCTAAAATAGGAAAAACTTTCACTATTCCTTTATTCATAACTTCTTGAGAAAAATCACTATCACTATAGGGAAGATCTTCATATGCCGGTTCTGAAGCAAATGAATAAGTTGGAATCATTTCCTGTTTTGCCTGATTAGTCATCTGATTGAGAATCGTATAATATGCAGCAAGTTTCATACAAGTCGTAGAATTGGGATTTCTAGCTCCCTCACATTCTGCAATAGCTTCTCTTAGATCTTTTTCCGTAATCAAGCCAACCACCGCCTTACATCTGTTCCATTTTCTGAATGAATTTCTTGAATTCCATCTTAGTTCTTTCATCTGGTGCATCTTGCATCAGATCTCTAAGCTCCTGAACCATCATCTCATTCCCATCTGCTCTGGAATATCTGCCCATAGAATCACGTTTTACATTTCTGCCACGACCACGTGCATAAGATCCGTCCATCATACCATCATCGTAAGCCATTTCTCTAGAATAACCACCTCGATTACCCTGACCGCCACGATTTCCACCTCTTTGGTAGGATCCACCTTCCATTGCATATCTTTCACTATACTCATCCTCTTCATATTTTTCGATGATCTTATCGAGATTTTTGATGGTGTGAGCAAGCTTATCGATTACATCAAGAGATCCAGCATCAAGCTTCTTTTCGCCATATTCTTCAAGTTCATCACAGAGCTTTTCTTTTAATTCATAAATAGCATGCATGGTATTAACCTCCTTTCTCACGCAATTCTTTGCACAACCAATTTTGCATTTTGTACCAAAATAGGACTAGCAGGATCAGCAGGTGTAGCAGGTTCTGTTACATTTTCCACTGATACATTCCAGCAACATCCTCTAGGTACTGTAATTATTGCCGTACTTGTTACATTAAAGAAGTTATCCGTAGTTGGTGGATCTGTAGCAGTTGCCGCAGGAGTTACAATAGCTCTAGATGTAAGAATAGGTTCTCCATCTATCGCTAATGCAACTGCGATGGGTCCTGCAGTTCCACCATCAGGAATGGCAATATTTCCATTGAAAGTAACCTGATAACGTGCAAAGCAATTGTTGGTGATACCCCGGAGAGTTACAATTCCACTTTCAGGTCTGTGATAAACATAGCCTTTAGGACAACCGATGGTAGTATTTAGTACCACTGGCTGATTTGGCTGAACTGTTTGAACTGGATTATAAGTAAACTCTGCCATAGTCAACACCTCCCATTAGAACTGACCGCATCCACAGCCGCAACCCGTATTCTGGTTCTGAGGGCATGTAAATATTGGTGTTCTACCGTATACCGGCGTTGAAGGAACTGGGCAGCTAGAAAGACGATTATAGAGTTGATCTACTTCATTAGCGAAGCCCTGAGAAATAAATGCATTTTGGGCAGTCTGTGATTCTCTGAGATTAGCCATGTTAAGCTGTGTAGTAAGTTCAGCAATTCTGTCATTCTTAGCTTCAACTTGTGCTTTAACTCCATCGAGTTCAAGCTGACAAAGTTTATCAAGAATAGCCTGAGTGCCAGAAGTCTGGCTCTGAATAATATCCCTGGTATTGTTTGCATCAGCAAATCTTGTCTGATTGCCTTCATTCTGGATAATATTCTGTGTCTGGCAAGTAGCCAATCTATTCTCGCAGCAGCAGCTAGCTTGCTGAGCCGCAAGGTTAGAAATTGCTCCGGTTGTAGCAGTCTGAGCATCAAAGCTTCTATTAAGATCTGCGATCTGATTAGTATAAAGCTGCTGAGCAATAGCATTCTGAGCTCCTGTCACACTAGCGGTAACCCCTGCAAAACCTGAGCAAAGCTGCTGAGAAATATCTCCGCAACAACTGCAAAGCTGAGTTGCAAGATTTGATACTCCATCACGCACAGATGTAATGCTATCATGGAGTTGTGCATCTCTGAATCCATCAGAAACATTGTTGTTGATTCCTTGCTGTCCGTTCATGAGCCAAGGGAAATCGTAGCCGAGCTGCATATTTGCAAATCCTCCGCCAAAACCGCCTCCCATGCCCCATCCGCCGTTACCAGCTAAGAGTAAGAGCAAAATTATCCAACCCCAATCGCCTCCAAAACCACTTCCGAAGCCGCCGTTGTTCTGATAAGCAGGATAACCAGCTGGACCAACAAGCATTGTCGCATTCATTCCATCACCATCTGTTAATGCCATTTTTTGTACCTCCTATAATTTTTGTAGGTTAGTGACTACATGTGTTAAGTAGCCAGTTTATATCAAAATCCGTGCACTGATTTTAATATCTTTTATTATTTATAATTTGTTGAATAAAAGGATCGTTTCTTGCTCCCATTGCTGCATTGACTTGGCTTTGAGAGACCTGTCCACTATTTAATAAATGTTGAATTATTGCATTGGGATCTTGAAGATTTACATTTTGAGGAATATTGAACCTTCTCGATAAAATTTGCATTGGATTTTGTCTAAGCATATTAAATACATTCATTACATCATTGATATTTCCAGGCATATTATGCTCCTTCTTTATCATCTATTTGATCTTTAAGCTTATTTATTTCGCTCCATATATTTTTTATTTCGTCTCTTATTACATCAATGTGTTTATCATCAGGTGTCGATAATTTAGGCTCATTTTGAGGCTTTTCTGTATCATTTGGAACATCTTCTTCACGAACTAATCTATAACGATCAACACGAGGAGCCTCCAATTGAGAGAATCCCATTGATTTCTCCATTACAATTGGCTTACCTTCGATTTTGAAAGTAACACAATTTCCCGGTGCAACAGGATAAGTTTTAACTATATCTTCACTGGGAACCAACATAAAACCACCGTTTTGAATTTGCATTTGTTGTGGTGGTTGAGTTTGTTGCTGAGTTTGAGGAATCACCATTGGTTGTTGATTATAAGCTTGTTGAGGATTATAATTTTGAAGCTGTCCATAACCATTCGGATAAAAAGGTCCAGGATATGCACCATAAGCCATTATTTATTCTCCTTTCTATACCAAAAATATTGTGGAATTTCTTTTGAAGAATCCCAAGAATCATATAGATTACCATCGACAATTGTTGCGGTATGATTGCCAAAACCTAAAACAAAAGTTCCTTCGGGATTGTCATTCGCGAAATCTTCCGCAGTATAACAATCAGGACAAGTTTCGGGAAGTGATTTTCTATAGAATCCATGCTGACGAAGAACTGCTCCCCAAACTGAATTTGCTTGAGGTAGATCTCCCATATTATAACCGGCTGAGGCTAATAAGGCATAAGCTTGCTCCCAATCAATGTTAAGAGCTTTTGCAATTGCACGAACTGCACAATCTCCCACATGTCTTCCTACAGGATTTGGGTTGTATTGGATCCACATGGGCATTGTCCTCCATTGATTTTACGAAGAGATCTAGTTCTTCAATAGAATAATTTTTTAAAAAATCCTTACATGTTCTCACAGCATTGGCATCTGAAAAACCGATGCTTATAAGTCTTTTTATATAGTTTTGAATAGTTTGAGTTTTCATAAGAATATTTTAAAGAATTATATTAATGATAAAAATAAAGAGAATAGCTAGAAAACAGCTAATTTATAGATATTTACTTTTTAGATAAATGAGGATAAAATAAAATAGTTGAAATAATTCTCCCCCTCATAAGAATTATTTTCAGTCTTTCCCTCATTGATAAAAAATACCTCGGATTTTTTAATCTGAGGTATTTTTTAAATGTTTAAATATTATATTTTCATGTTTATAAATGATATTTTTAATTTGACATACTGATAAGTCAAATTCTTCTGCTAATGGCTCATAGCATACGCCATCAATATATCTACGCTTTAAAATAGCTCTATACTTCTCATTGTGGACATATTCATTAATGATAGTCGCTATATCACTGTTTTTATATTCCATCATTTATTTTTGTGCCAATTCTTAATTCTACCAGATCCTTTACACATATTGCATTGAATATATCCGGTGTTACCTCCAGTTTTGCGTTTCCTGGTTTTAATTGTTTGTTTCGCTTTCCCTGCCATAATAATCACCACCTACATTTTGTAATTGAATATCACTACTACCATCAGCCGTTGCTTCCTGAGTAACTACTACGTCTTCAAATTGGCTCTCATAATAAAACCAAGCACCATTACTGCTTATTAATGCGATAATAAAGATTATACATAATATCCATACTCTTTTGTTTGTTCGTTCTAGTCTTGCCATATCCTGTTCATGCACCAAATAAGGTACATCTGGCAAATTTGTTTTGTTTTCCATAATCTACCTCGCTTTCGTAGATAAAATCGCTTATTATGGTAGGTCAGCAAGAGCGACACTTGTTTTCGGGAGCTACCCTATACCTACCTTATCATCACATGCCCTATTATAACATAATTATTTATTTTTGATTCTTAAAATTTCATTAACTTTAGCCTGTACAAAATCTGGATTATAACCGGCTGATTTAAGCATTTGCTTTCTTGTAGCACCGTTTCCCCATTTACCATCCAATACTTCCTGAACAATATCATCAATAGATTTTTTAATAGGACTTGATGCGATCAGATTAACTACTCCATCATAATCTACATTAAGATCACATCTAGTTTTAATACCAGGTACATTACCTTTCGATGAATATTGCCAAGCGACTGCCATATTTACGTTTGGTTTAAGACTTGACTGAGCATTATATATGCCTTTATCGTCTCTGAGATATCTTGCGATCCAAAAGTCAAAAGATCTTTTTAGATCATCATGAATAAGTCTTATATACCAATCACGATTGCAATATATACCTACATAATAGCCTGCCTTCGTGAATATATCGGCATATTGGAAAGCCAGATCTCTTATATAAGCTTTTCCCTTAGCATCTACTGTCTTATCCTCAAGGTCAAGCCAAATACCATATTCTAATTTACGGCCTTTAAGATGATTCAACAATGCATAAGCATCTGCCTCAGGATCTGCCATTGAAGCTCTTGCAATATAAATATAAACACCTCTTGCAAGTCCATATTTTCCTGCTTCAGAATAATTGTATTCAAAAAATTCATCAATCCTGTGGGACTGTGCTTCATATTGACACTTTAAGATTGCGAATTTTTTACCACTTTTAGCAACTTGTTCCCAGTCAATTTTTCCATTATGATGACTAACATCAATTCCAAAAACCTCGTTCATTTTTACTCCTCTACTTCTGGAAGACCTGCGACTGATGTTAAAATAGATAATAATGCCGATAGTATGGATGCAGATAATACCATTTGCCAATTAACATTTTCAATCATAATTGTTGTTCCTATTGTGGCAATCATGGTTTGTGCAAAAGTTTTAATAGCTCTTATTCCTGCCGCTTTAAGCCATGCATTAAAATTATTCTTAATTTGATTCATATTGTATCTCCTTATGGTATCATCCCTTTTAACATCATCCCTACAACTGCTCCAACAATAACTGAGATAATGGTAGTGATCAGTAAATCCCACCGCTTTGATGGTTTCATTTCTAAATCATTAAGTTTTGTGCCTTGCCTGGCAAGTTCTTTTGCCATGGCTTCCATGTTGGATGCAAGCCGCTCCATGTGTATAGATAATTGATTTACCACAACATAATTTGTTTCTAGGCTTTGCAACCGCTCATTTTGCCTTTTATTTTCTTCATCTATGCGTTTTGTGGCAAGGTTAAATTCATTTTGTGTTACATAACTTGGTTCCGACATAAGAAAATCCCCCATGTGTTCAAAATATCAACTATTATCTAAGCTAATTATAACATAAAAAGGAAAGAAGCAACCACAAAATATAGTGGTTGCCCCTTTAATGAAGAGAAAAATT
>AUXO013129522.1_pt1 | contig 23158 bp, 19 predicted proteins | sample 768731 | NCBI WGS metagenome assembly AUXO01 (sample SAMN02715735, study PRJNA202380) | gut metagenome | biome: sheep rumen | host: Ovis aries | place: New Zealand: Palmerston North | reverse complement strand
ATGAGAGGAAATCAAAATGGTAGAAAATTATGATTTTAGTGGCTGGGCTACTAAAAATGACATCAGATGCACTGACGGAAGAACAATTCGTCAGGACGCATTTAAAGAAAATGATGGCCAGATAGTACCTCTTGTGTGGGGGCATGTTCATGATGACCCTACAAATGTTTTAGGCCACGCCCTTTTGGTTAATAAACCAGAAGGAGTTCGTGCTTATGGTAAGTTTAATGACACAGAAAAGGCACAACATGCGAGGTCGGCTGTTTTGAATCGAGACGTTACACACTTATCGATTTATGCGAATAAGCTTAAACAGAAAGGCGGAGACGTTCTTCATGGAGATATTAAAGAAGTTAGTCTAGTCCTTGCTGGCGCTAATATTGGAGCATTAATTGATGTACCATTTATTGAACATGGCGAAGATGATGATCCATTCGAAGCTGTTATTTATAGTGGTGAAGAGATTGAACTTGTTCATTCCGAAGAAACAGATAATGAGACAATTTCTGAAGAAGAATTAGAACACTCTGAACCAGAAGAGAAAGAGGAAAAAGAAAATATGGCTGAAAACGAAAAAACAATTAAAGATGTTATCGATACTATGACCGATGAACAGAGAGAAGTAATGTATTATATGATCGGTGAAGCTCTGGATGAAAACGGAGAAGATAGTGAAGATGACGGAGAAGATGTAGCAGAACATTCCGAAGAAGGAGATTTTGAAACAATGGGATATAACGTATTTGATGAAGAATCAAGAAGAAGCAATGTACTGAGCCACGATGATATGAAGGCTATTGTTGAACTGGCTAAGACAAATCAGGTCGGATCATTCCAGACAGCACTTAATATCTTTGCTGAAGAAAATGGAATGGATCTTCAACATGATGCAGTAAGCTCTGGATTTATTCAGGCTCCTATTACCACTGGAGATCTTACAGTTGATGCTCTGTTCCCAGAGTATAAGGATGTTAGACCTGGAGCACCAGAGCTCATCACAAACGATCAGGGTTGGATTTCAGTAGTTCTCGGTAAGGTTCACAAGAGCCCTATTAGCAGAATTAGAACTGGTCAGGTTGATATTAGAAATATTGAAGGAAGCATGGATTCTCTCAGAGGTAGAGGATATCAGAAGGGTAAGCAGAAGTCACAGACCGGAAACTTTAAGCTGGTAAGAAGAACTACCGATCCTCAGACTATTTATGTTAAGTCTGCGCTGCATAGAGACGACATTATTGATATTACAGATTTCGATTATGTTCAGTATCTCTATAATATTGATAGAATGCAGCTTAATGAGGAACTGGCTACAGCTATTATGTTTGGTGACGGTAGAGACGATGCATCTGCAGATAAGATCTTCCCAGAACACATTAGACCTATCTGGACAGATGACGATCTCTATACTATTCACTATGATATCGATGTTGCAGCGGCTAGACAGGAACTGCAGGGTACTGATACTGGACAGTACTTTGGAGATAATTATGTAAGAGCTGAGGCTATGATTAATGCATGTCTGTATGCTAGAGAACAGTATAAGGGCTCAGGCACTCCGGATATGTTCATTCATCCACATGAACTGAATGTAATGCTTCTTGCTAGGGATAGAAATGGCAGAAGGATTTATAGTTCAAAGGCTGAACTGGCATCAGCATTCAATGTAGGTAATGTATACACAGTTGAACAGATGCTTAATAAGACAAGAGTTGCAGGAGAAGGCGCAGCAGCTAAGACTAAGAAGCTTCTTGCTCTGGTTTGCAATCTTTCTGACTATTCACTTGGCGCAACTAAGGGTGGTGAAATTACTCACTTTACTCAGTTCGATATCGACTTCAACCAGGAAAAGTCACTGCTCGAAACTAGATGTTCAGGAGCACTTACTAGAGTTTGGTCTGCAATTGCAATCGAGGAAGTAGTAAGCGGTTCAACTGGAGAAACTGCATAAACAATCAAAATGAAGGGATTTTTGTAAAATGGCAAAGTGGTACGGAAAAGTAGGTTATGCGATAACCGAAGAAACATCGCCAGGCGTATGGACCGAACAATTTGTAGAACGGGAATATTACGGGGATTTAATCAGAAATCACAAACGTTATGAGAATAATCAGACGTTAAATGATAATATTACTCTTCAGAACGAAATAAGTATTGTTTGTGATCCATACGCTTTACAAAATTTCCAAAATATAAGATATGTCGAAGTTATGGATTCTTTTTGGAAAGTTACAGCCGTTGATGTTCAATATCCTCGATTGAGTCTCAGCATTGGCGGAGTTTATAGTGGTAAAAGAAGTAACGATTCTTAGTTTTGGAGGTAAAAAATAATGGGTAGCAGACTAAATCTGCATAGCGAGTTGAAAACTTTACTAGGAAGCGATAATGTGTATTTTCAACCTCCTGAATCTAAGAAATTGGTATACGATTGTATCGTATATCAACGAAAAGATATATGGAATCGACATGCTGACAATAGAAACTATGCTTTAAAAGATTGTTACGAAATAACATTAATATATCGCGATCCTGATAATAAGTTAGTTCACGATCTTTTGAACCATTTTCAATATTCGAGTTATACTAGACACTTTACGTCAGATAATTTGAATCACGATATAATAACTATATATTATTAATGGAGGAATTAATAAATGACTACAGAAAGATTTAACGGCGCTAAGGATTGGGATCAGACAGCTGAACGATTCTTTGAAACTGGTGTAGAAAAGGGTGTATTGTATTCCTACGATACAACTAATAATGTATATTCTCCAGGTGTTCCTTGGAATGGCCTTGTAAACGTCAACGAATCCCCTTCTGGCGCAGAATCAAATGCACAGTATGCCGATGATATCAAGTATCTGAATCTTATTTCAGCAGAAGAATTCGGCGCTACTGTTGAGGCGTTTACATATCCTGAAGAATTTGCAGAATGTGACGGATCAGCAAAGATTGTCGATGGTGTATATATCGGCCAGCAGGGAAGAAAGACTTTCGGTCTTAGTTATGTCACTAAGATTGGTAATGATGTTGATGGATCCGATCATGGGTACAAGATTCATCTGGTATATGGTTGTCAGGCATCACCGTCAGAAAAGTCATATGGAACTATTAATGATTCGCCGGAAGCTATTACATTCTCATGGGAAATCAAGACAACCCCCGTTAATGTAACAGGATATAAGCCTACAGCTTTGATTACAATCGAATCAACTAAGTTTAACACAGAATCAAAGAAGGCTCTTCTGTCTGCACTTGAAGATAAGATTTGGGGAACTGGTTCTGCTGAAGCATATCTGCCACTTCCTGCAGAAGTATTCACAACTCTTGGTTATACACCTGGTGGAACTGGAAATTAAAAACAATAAAGTTATTAAAAAGGGGGTCAGTTATCTGACCTCCTTTGCTTTTTAAAGAAAGGAGCAAAAATATGCTTAAAAAAACAATTACATATACCGATTATAACGGAAATGAAAGAACAGAAGATTTCTATTTTAATCTTACAAAAGCTGAAATTCTTGAAATGGAATTGTCTACTGAGGGTGGACTTCAGCAGATGATTGAAAAGATTATCGCCGCACAAGATCTTCCGTCACTTAGTAAATATTTCAAGCAGATAATTCTTATGTCATATGGTGAAAAATCTCCAGATGGAAAGAGATTTATTAAGAAGGATGAGATGTCAGAAGAATTTTCTCAGACTGAAGCATTCTCACAGCTTTATATTGAATTGGCAACGGATGATAAAGCCGCGGCAGATTTTGTTAATGGCATAATACCAGCAGAATATTCGGCACAGAATACGACCGATCTTTCTGTTGTTGAATCAGAATAATGTTAACTATAATAGTTCCTTCGACAGAGCTTTACGATGAAAAAAACAACGAATTTATACAAGTAAACGAACAAGTAATGGTTTTGGAACATTCGTTAGTGTCTATTGCAAAATGGGAATCAAAATGGAAGAAATCTTATCTATCTAATAAAGAAAAATCATATGAGGAAATATTAGATTATGTACGATGTATGACAATAACAAAAAATGTCAATCCGTTAATTTATAAATCATTAAATGCAGAAGCAATCGAGAAGATTCAGAATTATATAAATGATCCTATGACAGCGACATATTTTTCCGAACCTCAGAATAAAACTGGCGGTAGAAATATTATAACTGCTGAATTGATTTATTATTGGATGATTTCTTTAGGTATTCCTTTTGAATGTCAGAAATGGCATTTTAATAGATTAATGGCATTAATAAAAGTTTGCGATATTAAAACGAACCCTAATAAAAAAATGAGTAGACGAGAAATATTAACTAGAAATCAAGCTCTAAACGAAGAACGTAAAAGAAAATATAACACGAGAGGATAAAAATGCTCAAGGTAACCGTAAATGGAGATTTTACAAATACAAATAGTTATCTTGATAAAATGAGTCACCAAAAATTTATGTCGAAAGTTATGACATATGCCGAGATGGGTACGGATGCATTAGCAAAATATACCCCAGTAGATACTGGATATACAGCTCAATCTTGGTATAGCGAGATAGAAGAAAGTAATGACGAACTGGTGATTCGTTGGAACAATACACACATTAATGATGGTGTTCCTATTGCAATTATTTTGCAATATGGACATGGGACGGGTACCGGTGGATATGTGCAGGGTCGCGATTATATTACTCCTGCACTTGAACCGGTTTTTGATGAAATAATAAAGCTTATCCAGAAGGAGGTTAAATCGTAATGCCTAATGTATTAGACGACAATGTTGTCATTCTACGGTTTGACAACTCTGACTTTGAGAAAAACACTAAACAGAGTATGGATACTCTGGATAAGCTTAAAGGATCCCTTAACGATAAAAATGGAAAAACATTTGATGGGATCACTAAAGCAGCAAATTCTGTCGATTTAAGCGGTCTTGGAAGAAGTATAGATACTATAAATAGCAGATTTAGCAATATGGGTATTGTTGGAATGTCTGTAATCAATAGATTAACAAATTCCGCCATTACTTCAGCTAAAAATTTAATAACTGCTATTCCTAAACAAGCAATCCAAGGCGGATGGCAAAGAGCACTTAATATCGAACAAGCACAATTCTTGATTGAAGGACTTGGTTTTACATGGAAAAATACAGCTGAACAAGCAGAAAAAGGCATGAAAGATGTTTATACTGCTGTTGATAATGCTGTAACCGGAACCAGATATGCTTTAGATGAAGCAGCGATTGTAGCTTCACAATTATTATCATCTGGCGTAACTGATATGGATAAACTAGAAAGGGGCCTTAAATCCATTTCAGGTTTAGCATCAGTTGTAAATGCTAATTATGGTGATATAGGTAGAATATTTGCTCAAGTAGCCGGTCAAGGCAGAATGATGGGCGACGATCTTCTTCAACTTCAGCAAAGAGGTATTTCAGCAGCAGATATGATTGCTGATTATTTGAATATTAATAAAGAAGCAGCTAAATCTGCTCTAGATTCTGCAATAGCTCAAGGACGCCAAGTTAAAAAAATGGAAGAAATCCGTGAGCATAGTAAACTTACGGGAGCGGATGTTAGAGAAATGGTGTCTGCCGGCGCTATTGATTTCGAAATATTATCTGGTTCTTTTGAGAAATTATTCGACCAAGCCGAGAAAGCTAATGATACTTATACTGGTTCATTAGCGAACTTAAAATCTGCTATAAATAGAATTGGTGAGTCTTTTATGACCATCAAAATGCAGCAATTAACTAAAATATTCAACGCTCTAATTCCTCTTTTTAAAAGAATAAAAGAGTTTACGGATCCGCTTGCGAAAAGTGTAGGTGCTTTATCAGAAAAATTTTCAAATTTTCTTATAAAGGGAATAATAGATCCTGTAGGCAAGGCTATAGGCTATGAAAAATTTCTAAAAGGTGTTAGTACCGCAGCTAAAGATACCGCAGATGCAGTTGTTGGTTCGAATAATAAAAATCAGAAAAGTTCTAAGAAAACCAGATCTGAAATATTAAAGCTAAATAAAGAATATCAAGCTGCTAGAGATATTTTCTATAAAGGAACTTATGGCACTGGATCTAATAGAAAAAATGCCTTAGAAAAAATAGGGATTAGTTATAAAAAAACACAAGGTATTATTAATCAGTTTTATAGAGATGGTTTTAAATGGGATAAAATCGAAAAACAACTGATTAAAGATTATAAAGAAAAAAACCAAGCGTTAGACGATTCTACTGATTTATCAGAGAAAGCAACTGATGCTGCTGAAACACAATCAAAAAAATATCCGGCTATAATCGCATTATTTAAGAGTTTCGTTAATGTTCTTTCTTCTGTAAAGTTATTATTTAGTGGTGTAAAAAATGTTTTAATAACTATAGGAGGAGCTTTTAAACGTTTTATAACGCCAGGAATTAAATCAGCGGCTAATGGTTTTTCTTCTTTTACTGAGAAAATATTAAATATCGCTAAAAAATTTAACACGTTTTCTTCTAATTTTAAGAAAGAATTTCCAACTGGAGAATGGTTTAGTAAACAAAGCCCATTAGTTCAAAAATTTATAACAGCATTAGAAAGTGGTTTTGAATTAATTAAAAATGTTGTTGGATCAGCAAAAGATAAAATTGTTGATTTCTTTAACTCATTTTCTGAATCGGAGTTACTTACAACGATCAAAGATTGGATCAAAGATTTTGCAGATTCATCTTTAGATTCATTCATAAATAAAGTTGATGAACTAAATTCGGCTATGTCTTCTGGAACTTCTGGTGGAATAGTTGGCGTATTATCAAAATGGACCTCTGGAATATCTGAATTTAACGTCGCTTTAGAGAAAGGTGAGAATCCTTTTAAGAGATATTCTAAAGTATATGATGCATTTAGAAATACGATATCTTTTAAAAGTATATCTTCTTCTATAGGTAATGCTGAATTACAATCTATTTCAGCAACAAGTTCGACCGTGGCATCATTAATTGATGTGTCTAGATCGATTAAGAATGCTCATATTCCAGAAACTTTTGGTGGCGTTACCGAATCAATGGTAAATTTCTTTTCCGGTATTGGAAACGCTGCTAAAAAAATAGACGCGCCAGAAAAATTTAATAAAATTTTCGAAGTATTTTCAGAAGTTGATTGGGAAAGTGCGTCTAAGACCGCATTAAATATAGGTTTATTGGCTGGCACATTAAAAATCGTCAAAGATATGGGCAACGTTGCCAATGCCGCGGTAGGAACATTAGGATCAATATCAGGATTCTTTGCTTCATTATCCGGATTGGCTAACGCATATAAAAGCCAAATTTATGTTAAGACATTTTCTATTATTGCATTGAGTGTTGCAGTATTAGTTGGGTCTATTGTGTCATTAGCGATGGTTCCTAAAGATAGGTTAATCCCAGCTATGGTTGGAGTCGTTACTATTGTTGGTATGTTGGTCGGAGTTATGGCCCTTATCAATAGCAGTAAATTTGATCCTAAGAAAATGATGGAAGCTGGAGCAGCATTTGCTTTGTTAGGCGCATCTATATTATTAATATCTACATCATGTAAAATACTGTCTAAAATAAATGGTCAGGATCTATTCAAGGCTGTTACTGCCATAACTATTTTTATGGGTATGTTCATAATGGCCGCTAAAATGAAGGGCGAAATAGCCAAAGCTGGTATGACCTTCTGGGCAATGGCAGCAGCAGTCAATATGTTAGCGTTTGCCGTTATGACATTCGCCGTTATGCCATGGGGAGTAATACTAAAAGGAGCCACAGTAATAGGAATGCTGATGGTGGAACTAACTCTTGCTTCTAGACTGGCAAGAGGAGCTGATACAAAAGGCTTAGCCGCAATGGCGTTAGCTCTTAATTTATTAATTCCACCAATAATTATATTCTCTATAATGCCAATAGATAAAGCTTTAAGAGGAGCTATAGTTGTTACTAGTATTATAGCAATGATTGGATTAGCTTCTAGAACTGCTGGAGCATCTGCTGGTAATATGATGACTTTATTTACCATGGCTACAATGGTTACTTCATTAACCGCTGCTTTAGTTGTTTTATCATTTATAGATACTGAAAAATTATTAGCTGCTACATTAGCATTAACTGCTACCATGGCAGCGCTGGCCGCATCAGCCGCTATAGCAAATACTGCTAAAGCTGGTATGGGCGTTATGATGGCCACAATAGTATTAATGTCGGCGGCAATTATAGCGTTGGTTAAAATAGATGCTAAAAAAGCCATAGAAGTTGCAAATAGTTTGTCTATATTAGCTGCGTCATTAGGCGTTGCGACGGCATTGTTTGCTCTTGTTGGACCTGGTTTAGCATTAGAAGGATTAGCGGCAATGGCCATTGCTGTTGGAGGTATAACTGCAATTGTTATGGCTTTAGGAGCTATACGACAAATACCCGGTGCTAATTGGTTAATGAATGAAGGTAAAAAGTTCGCTCAATTACTTGGTGAAGCAATAGGTTCATTTGTTGGCGGAATTGTTGCTGGAGCTGGAGTTGCTATATCTAGCGGACTTCCAATAATGGGAGAGAATCTTTCTTTATTTATGGAAAAGATAGATCCATTTATATCTAAAGCATCGAAAATTGATAAAAAATCAACAGAAGGTATAAAGAATTTATCTAATGCCATAGTACAACTTACTAAAGCAGAATTTCTTGATCAACTAAGTATATTAGGTGGAAGTAATTCGATAACTAATTTTGCTAATGATTTAGTAACATTTGCTAGTGGTTTTGTAGATTTTTCAAACAAAGTAAAAGAAATACCATCCGGAAGTGTTGATAAAATATCAACCATAACCGATTCAATAAGCGATCTTGCCACTGCATTTGATAAAATACCTAAATTTGGAGCAATTAATTTGTTAACTGGATGGACAGATGTTGATGCATTTGCAGATGGATTACTCGATATCGCTAGTGTTTTAGGTGATAATGGCGAAACATTAACTGGTTTAAAAGATATAACATTAGATCCAGAATTACTTGGAGAAAATGGGAAAATAAATCAAATAGCTGAAGTCATAACAACTATATCGACTGCTGCCAAGAAGATACCTAAATCAGGAGGAATTCAACAAGGATTTACTGGTAATACTACAATTCAAGAATTCGCTGAAATGCTTGGCGGTGATGGTGAAAATAAAGGTTTTGCAGAAATGTTCAAAACTTTTTCTGAAACATTACCTGATATCAAAATAGACGATAAATGGCTACAAGAAGGCGGCAAAATAGATAAAATATGTCAAGTTATAGCTGCTTTATCCGAAGCTGCTAAACAAATACCTCCATCGCATGGTATAAAACAAGGTATTTTAGGTAATACAACGATTAATGAATTCGCGGCATTTTTAGCTGATGCTATGCCAAATTTACAGGAATTCATTGTAACTCTAGGCGCCGAAGAAGGTAATTTTGTGATCACAGATACTATGATTACAAAAATAAATGATATAGCAAGCGTTGTTGGAGCTCTTGGAATTGCCGCGCAGAAAATACCACCAACTGGCGGAATCAGGGGGTTGGTATTTGGAAATTCTGATATTGGAAAATTTGCCGAACAACTTGGAAAAGCAATACCAGGAATAAAGAAATTTATTAATGGCGTTGGAGCGGATGATTTTACTATACAGGATGATTTATTAGGTGAAAATGGCAAAATCGTTAAAATAGCTCAAGTTATAAAAGTAATAGCCAGTGTTGCTAAGGCGCTCCCTAAATCTGGAGGCGTATGGCAAAAATTAACTGGTGAGAAAAATATAGGTAACTTTGGCAAACAATTAAAGAAATTATTAGAGTCCTTAGAGGGTTTAGATGTTAATGTTGATCAGGAAGCTCTTAAAAAAGCTGGTAATGGTTTAGAAGCTATAGTTCCAGCTATAAAGAATTTTAGAGATGCATTTCCGATCCCTACTGGCGAAAATCTTGCTGCTTTGGGTAGAAATGCTAAAGAATTTACTAAATCTTTAAATTCTGCAAAGACTGGTAACTTGTCAGATAAGACATCAGCTATAACATCTGCTATATCTAGTATAGCGAAGTCGGCTAAAAAGGGAGCTAAATCTTTAGGAGATAATTCTGGATTTGAATCTGCCGGTAAAAACTTAGCTGGTCAGCTTATTTCTGGAATTAAAAGTAAAGACAAATTATCTTCTGCTAATTCTGCTGGTAAAACTTTAGCTAAGAAAGCTATTAGCGGGGCAAAAACAGAAGAAAACAGAACTGCTATGAAACGTGGCGGCGAATATGTGGGCCAAGGTTTTGTGGAAGGAATAAAAAACAAGTTTGATGATGCGTATAAAGCTGGTAAAAAACTTGGCCAAAAAGCTAAACAAGGTCAGAGAGATGGTACAGGTGAGAGTTCGCCAGCAAAAGAATTTATCAAAGGTGGTAAATATGCAGGCGAAGGTCTTGTTATAGGAATGAAATCTTATGAACGAAAAGTTTATAAAGCTGGTCACTCAATGGGAAGATCAGCAGTAAACGGGCAGACTGAAGCATTAATAAATACTATTGATGAAATATCAAATCCTGTAATTACGCCTGTAATAGATTTAACTAGTGTTCGAAATGACATATCATCTCTTGATAATGTGTTCTCTAGAAATAGAGCTTTGGGAATTAATTCCGGATTTGAGGCCGCGTCAGTTAGAAATGATAATATGATTAATAGTTTGATTAAATCTATGAAAAATATTTCAGAAAATCAAAATCAGCCTAATAATTATATAAATATCAAGGTTGACGGAGCAGATAATCCAGAAGACTTTGCTAATAGATTCTTAAGACAATTAGAAATGGAAATGAGGACTGGTTAATATGGGAAAATCTAAAAAGCCATCTGGTTTATCGTTAACCAGATCTCGAGGAAAATTCACTTGTAGTTGGAAACGTGGAGGTAGTTATAAAGCTCAGAAATATCAACAGAAAATAGATAAATCTGGCAAGGATGGTAAATGGGAAAGCGTAAGTGTTGGAAAAAGTACAACTTCCAAAAAAATTACTATAGACCCAAAAGATTATTATCCGCTTAAATCCACAATATTAAAAAGCGTATCATTTCGAGTGAAGGGGAAGTTAAGTAAATATACTGCATATTCCTCAAAAACTATGGAAATGGAGCCTCCAGCTAAACCGATGGTTGGGTATGCTCAGGAATCTGCATACTCAACCTCTTTTATTGTTGAGGCAAATCGCCATATCAACGATAAAAAATATTGGGGAACATATATAGAATATCAAACCGCTTTAGTTATTGATAAAAATTATAAAAATCAAAGCGAAGTTAGTGAATGGGGCGAAATAACAAGAAAAAGAATATATGATCCCATGACCGAACAAGATACTACTTCTTTTACGGAATTAATAACCGAAACATCAGAAGATATAAATCGTATAACTGCAGCTGTTGCTAAAAAACAAAGCGCTGTTAGATGGTTTAGAGGAAGAGTTTCTGGTCCAGGAGGACCTTCTGAATGGGTTGGAAAGTGTATATCATATTCGGAATCAAAACCTACATATGATGTAAGTTCGACTATTATCGACAATGAACGAGGCGGATATACATGTATAGTTGACTGGAAATATATAAGATCTATAAGTTTCCCTATAGACGCTATGAAAATCCAATATGCTTTCGCTGTTCCCGATAGAAACATGAAACCGGTTGATCCGAATGTTCAGGACGCGGTTATTGGAGGAAATAATACAATAGTTCCTAATACTAAAAATGATAATGAATCTATATTTCATGAACGTATTAGTTTCGAAATAAACGGAAAAGTAGATTTAGATCAGCTAGTTTACATAAGAATAAATGTCGAGCACAACGGCATAACAACTTATGGCAACTGGGTTTATTGTAGAGATAATAGCGGATCTATTCCTAATGCTGAAACCATGCTCAAACCTCCAACTATCAACAGCGTAGAACCTGCTGAAAGTGGTAATAAAGTTATTCTTAATATAAGTAATAATTCAGAGGTTAAAGGAGTATTCTTAGTTATTAGATTTATCGGAAGTGGTGGAGCTGAAGACACAAAAGATATTGGCGTAATAAATACTAAAGATGAAGTAAGGGAATTTGAAAATCAAGTATTTGAAATACCACCGGATTATCCCGGAGACTATCAAATCGGTGCATATGCCGCAGTAGATAATAATCTTAAAAATTATTATACATTGGTAGGAGAAGAAGTAGAAAATCCTGTTGATGCGGATATCGACACATACTATGAAAAAGATTCTAATGATGTATATTCTTTATCTAGAGATTTATACTTAAAAGAATACTACACTCTTGAAGGTACTCAGGTAGTAGGACCTACTGAAGAAGATCTAGATACCTATTACGAATTAATAGAAGGAATATATGTTTCAACAGAAGATGATGAAGTAGATCCAGAAAAGACATACTATACTGTTGTCGGTACAAAAGTAGACGACCCTGATGAATCTGAGTTATCAACGTATTACGAATATATTCATGGTATTTGGCATGATGAAAGTGAACCTGTAGCTTATTTATACGAACATACCACTGATATAATTCTGTATGGTAAAACTTATTACACTGTAACTGGAACGTTAGTAGATAATCCAGATGCTGAATATCTTAATACATATTACAATTATCTTGATGGTGTTTATTATTTAACTAGTGATACTGTTTTATATGGTAAAAATGCTGAAAGAGTAATTGTTGGGCCTGGTGTTGGATATGACGTATATACTGTAACGTCAATAATGAAATCTACGCTGGAAACTCATGGTGCAGAAGTAATAAAACCTCCAGTTGTTGAAGATATATCTCTGGAACATTTAGGTGATGGTAACGTTAAAATATCTTGGAAGTGGGATTGGAAAGAAGTTGATGCGGCAGAAATAGCATGGTCTGATTTCAATGAAGCGTTATTCTCAACAGATCCACCACAAAGCTACATGGTGTATAATTCACAAAGTAATTATCTGATAATCAAAGGATTAGAATTGGGTGTTACATGGTATTTCTGGATTCGATTAATCAAAGAGGGCATCACAACTTCATGGTCTGATGTTAAAAGTTTATCGTTAAGCACACAACCTAATATAGCAGTTCTGACTTTATCTAAAAACTTTATTACCATGGGAGAAAAGTTCTCAGCTAATTGGTCGTACGTAACTACCGATAATACTGAGCAATCGAGCGCCAAAATATGTCTTTGCGACGTAGACGAAAACGGAAATGTAACATATGGTAGAATTATAGCCACTATAAATGGTGCAACTCAATATCATACATTCGATACCGCTCCTGTTGTAGCCGAAAATGAAGAAGGTGGAACTAGCGAAGAAGAGTCTATGGTTTGGGAAACCGGAAAGAGCTACAACTTAGCTTTAATGGTTTGCTCTGCATCAGGACAAGAATCGACGGCATGGTCTGATTATAGAACTGTAACGATAGTCGATCCTATAACTTGTTCTATAGATCAAACTAATTTAATACCTTCAGCATCTGATTATGACTCTACGAAGTCCTATTCGGTAGGAGATTATGCCATAGTAATAAAATCCGATCCAGAAGATGAAACGCAACAGGTTAGAATATTGATGAAATGTGTTACGGCAATACCTGATGGTGAGGAATGGGACGAATCGCATTGGATTGAAGATGAGAATTACCCATGCCAGGAACTTCATGAGTTATCCGAAGATAATCCGTTAGAGCTAGTAATTTCAGCATCTACTGGTCAAGAAAACATAATATCGTCTAGCATTATTATAATGCGTGCATATGATTATTTTGTGGACAGACCTGATAATGGAACATATGGTGGATATGCTGGAGAAATAGTTTATCAAAGAAATGATGTATATCATATAGATGAAGACGAGGAAGTAGTAAAAGTCGAAATAACATTAGACGATATTATTTCATATAATTCCAATTTGGATGATACTTCACATTATTATTTGATAGCGTCGGTAACTGATAATCATAATCAGTCAGCTACTGCTGGATATTTATTTAAGGTTAACTGGTCACACCAAGCAGTTATGCCAGTTGCTACTGTTGAGATGGGACGTGGAACTAAAATAAATATATCAAATCCAGAAGGTTCGGCGGAAGGAGACTACTGCGATATTTATCGTATGTCTGCCGATGGTATAACTTTGATTTATCCGCATGCTGAGCTAGGTCAAACATATGTAGATCCATATCCAACTATTGGAGATCAAGGTGGATATAGAGTTGTATATCGAACATATAATGGAGATTATATCATAAATCCGATTGGAGATGATGACGATGATGAAGATGATGACGGAAGTTTCGCGTGGATAGATTTTCTTCCGGAAGATGGATATATATTCGATTCCATATCAAACATTATAAACTTTGACGATAATGTTTTGGAGATCAAATATAATGTTGATATGGATAATAGTTGGCGTAAAGATTTCCAATCCACCAAGTATCTTGGAGGGACTATACAGGGTGATTTTAATGCCGGCGTAGAACGAACAGGAAGCATATCAACCGATATACAAACAAATGATACTCAAACAATAAGACTTATTAAAGAATTAGCAACTTATGAGGGTCTATGTCATGTAAGGACTAAGGACGGATCGAATTATATAGCGAATGTCGAAGTTAATGAAAATGTTCCTTATCAACCATATTATGATAAAGAAGGAAAATTCACTAAACTTGGAAGTTATTCATTCTCAATAACTAAGGTTGATCCTCAAAGTGATTACGATGGTATGACATTAGCTGAGTGGTTAGATGATCAATCATAATGAGGTGAAAAAATGATTAATTGGTCTAGAGGCATGACGACTAAATATTATGGCGCTATGGTTAATCCTGAGACATGGAAGGATGAGTATACGTTTGATATAATAAGTGGTAGTATAAAATATTCAAAAGATGGATTAAGAGAATCGGCCGATATAGAGTGCCGAAATTTCGATCCTAATAATGAATGTTGGATACGAATTTATATGGATGCAAGACAGGGAGAGGAATCTGAATTGATTCCTCTTTTTACTGGTCTTGCAAGCGTTCCAGATATTACATACGAAGGACGAATAGACACTGAAAAAATTAAATGTTATTCAGTTCTTGGACCTGCGGATCAAGTGCTTTTACCATTAGGTTGGAATGTTTTAGCTGGAGCCAATGGCGGTGAAACTATTCGAGATCTTTTGATGAATGTAATACCCGCACAAGTAATTATAGATGGTGTTTCTCCAGGATTAACTAAGAATATAATATCCGAAAATGGCGAAACGCATTTGACCATGGTCGAAAAAATACTCGATGCGATAAATTGGCGAATGAAAATAGATGGAGACGGTACTATTATTTTATGTCCTCAAGCTACAGATATAAGTGGTACATTTGACTATGCGGTCAATGATGTTGTTGGGATGAGTTTAAGTATTAAGAAAGATTGGTATGCTGTTCCGAATGTATTTCGTGCTGTGGCCGAAGGTATGATGGCTATCGCTAGAGATGAAGATCCTAACAGTCGTTTTTCTATTCCAAATCGTGGAAGAGAAATCTGGATGGAGGAAACCAATATAGTTCTTAATGAAAATGAGAAAATAGGTGAGTATGCAGACAGACGTTTAAAGGAAGAACAGAATCTATACTTAACAATTAATTACAATAGACGGTTTGATCCGAACGTTAAGATATCGGATCTGGTGCGGATAAGATATCCCGAGCAGGGAATCAACGGTATATTTGAAATAACTTCTCAGTCACTGAATCTTAGTTATGCAGGCGAAGTATCTGAAGAAGCTATAGGTATATATTAAAGGAGGCAATATGGCAACTTTAGATAAAGCTATAAGAGATTTTGCAAAGACTATGCAGAATAATGGCAAACCTAAAACTACGCCATATGATACTCCAGCAGAGGTTGTCAGAACAGAAGGCGATATCGTATGGGTCCATATTCCAGGAGGTGTAGATGAAACCCCTGTCAAGAGAACCATAGATGCTAAGAAAGGCGACACGGTTCAGGTCCGAGTAAGTGGAGGAACCGCATATTTGATTGGCAATGCTTCTTCGCCTCCTACGGACGATACGACCGCTAATCTTGCCAAGAACACCGCTGTAAATGCAAATATTAATGCTGTTGTTGCTAAAAAGACTGCCGATGAGGCTGATGTTAAAGCTAACACGGCAAAAGAAAAAGCTGAGGCTATTCTAATATACGATCATATTTATGAAATACAAACAATAAGTGGAGAGCCGACCGCGGTTTTTACAGCTGCAGTATACCAAGCCGGAATCGATATTCATGAGCAATTCGATCCTTCGTGCTTTACATGGTATTTAAAAAATGAGGATCAACAAGACAGGCAATATCTTGGTTCTGGTTATACCGTTTCGGTAGCATTATCCAACTGTGGTTATGGTTCTGAAGTAATTGGTGAATTTACAACGACCGAGGATAGTTATGCTTTGTCAGAAGACAACTCTAATCTTACAAATTCGAATAATACCGATTATTCAGTAAGAGCTTTAGGAGATTCTGTTCGAGTAAGAGATCTTGCAGTTTCAACGTCTATTTATGATGTTGAAAAACTCATGGTGATTGGAGTTTCAGATGAACATCTTGTTAGTTTAGATTCAACAGCAACTTATATGGGAAATAAACTTTTAGATAGAATAACAAATTCAGAGATGGAAGAAATGCTCGTATAGGAGGAGTAATATGGCAACAAAATATCTCGATTATGACGGTCTGTTATATTTGTGGCAGAAAATAAGATCCACATTTGTATCTGATGTGATATGGGATTCCACAAATAAAAAACTTATTAAGAAAAAGAAAACAGGTACAAATGGAGCTGAAGCATCAACCGATATTGTCACGTTTGCGACTGTGGCTACAACTGGAAGCTATAATGATTTAACTAACCAACCAACAATTCCGACACTTGTTCAGTCTGACTGGAATCAGTCAATAAACACGGCCGATGATTATATTAAAAATAAGCCAACACTTGGTACTGCTGCAACAAAAAATACTATTTCTTCTATTTCTAGTGATTCAAACGATGTTCCTACAGTAACAGCTGTAAAAAATTATGTGACATCTACCGTAACTGGCGGAGCAGCTTTCCAAGGAACCGCACCTACAACATTTGCTCCGACAAATTATAAAAAAGGATGGTTCTGGGTAGTAGGCACTGCTGGAACATATGCTGGTCAGACGTGTGAAGCTGGAGATATGATATTTGCTATTGCTGATTATTCATCATCTTATTCTGCTTCCGATTTCGACGTAGTTCAGACGAATCTTGATATTACATCGATTTCAAATGGAGAAATAGATACTATTGTAGCGGCATAAGGAGTGAAATTATGAGCAAATATCTTGATAATAACGGCTTATCCTACTTTTGGGGAAAGTTGAAAGACTACTTCCAACCGAAACTCGTAAGTGGCACGAATATCAAGACAGTCAATAGCAATTCTCTTGTAGGGAGTGGCGACGTTACTATACACGAAGTGCCGTCTGGCGGTACGTCTGGGCAAGTATTGGCAAAGAACAGTAATACCAACTATGACCTCAAATGGGTCAACCAGAGTGGCGGTGGAAGTTATACAGAAACAGACCCAACCGTTCCAAGTTGGGCAAAGGCTTCAGATAAACCAGAATATTACGCTACTGAAATTGCAGTTGAAGCACCCGTAGATGATGATTACAACAATGTGCAAGAAGCATTAGAAGGTCTTATAAATGGTAAGGCAAATACATCTCATGCTCATGGGAATATTACAAGTGGTGGTGACATTACAGCAACTGCTCCAACTATTGCTAGTGGTGACCAGTTAATAATAAACGACCATAGCGTGAGTAAAATTACTAACGGGCCGACTTTTGATGGTAGTACAACCAATAAGTACTTATCACCAAAAGGAACTTGGGAACGTTTACCACTAACACTTACTGCGATAGAACTGACGCAAAGTGACTACAATGCACTTTCTTCTGCTCAAAAGCAATTGGATGTGCTATATTTAATCAATGATTCTATCGGTGGCGGTAGCAACGATTAAAGGAGATGACAATGGCAATAAAAAAAATAATGTTTCATGACCAAGCGATAGCAACAAATGTGTCAAAGACATCAGACCTTACAAATGATAGCGGATTCATTTCAAGCGAAAGCGATCCTGTGTTCGACAATTGGTGTGGAGATATGACCGACTACGATCCGGAAACTACAGATAGTGCGTTTGTGGTTGACAGAATAACATTCACATATTCAGCCATATCGTCAGGTGGTAATTCGGGCACAATCACAAAATCCATATCTAAAAAAGGATATATCCCAGTTGCCGTTGTTGGATTCAGAACGGGCAATTCTAACGCAGTACCGATCAGGTTGAGACTTGATAACAAATCATGGGCAAGTACACTCCCAACAGGTTCGTGCAATTTTGAGATATTGTTAAGGGCGGTAGGTTCGGTATCCGCAGGAAGCGGAGACGCAGATATATTATGGGTAAAGGAGTAAATAATGACCACATACAGTAAAGAAACAGCTTTATACGATACTGGAGCTATTTCTGATGGCATAAATGAAGCAAGTGAAACCGCTACCGGTTATATTACAGATGTTACCGATGGTGGTATATTTGTTCATACAACAGATTCGGAAGATCCGTCAAATCCTACTGGAGATGATACGAACAATGGAGTATCCATTTCAGATGGAATTTATATTGTAAGAAATGGTGTAGTGGTTGCTTCATATGGCGAGAATGTTAATATAGGAACCAGTAATAGCGGACAAGTACGAATTACAAATGATGGCGTGACTATAATATCTCCAACAAAAGCAACAGCTATGGAAGTATCTACAAGCGGCGTTGTTAGTGTTGTAACAATGAATGAAGATCTTGGTTGGGATTCGACAAGACAAAATGATATTACATATTATGATGAATACGATTATGGCCTGAAAATATCCCCATCACAACTTGGAACGAGCGAAGAAATAACGGCATCATATATTTTTGATGTGCTGGATGATGCAAACAGTAATTCATCTTTTGATATAAGCGTCTTTTGCTCATTGTCTAAAAATAGGGCAACGGGCGGCGGTTATGGCACGCCAACATACAGATATGGTGTGAGCAAGTCATTTAGGAAGGGAACGGCCAGTGTTCAAACGGTAAGAGAAGAAGATTCAACTTGGGATCAGATACAGATTGCATACGATGGCATCAAAACAATCACGATAAAAGAGTTATCAACGAAGTCAAATTATTCAACGTCAGATAACGCATCATCGTATGGAGGAGACTATACGGCTATAAGATCAATCACATACAAAACCAACAGCTATTCTCCATTGATTGCGTTTACAGGGCAGATTGAAGAGACTGGAGACATCACAGTAACAGGCCATGTTGATGCCGTTGACGGATTCAAGACAAACGGCAAGTACATCGGTTCTTATATTAAAGTCACAGGCACTTCGACAGGCACTTCAACGCTCAACACTTCACCGCAAAAGATTTACATGGACACCCAGATTGGGAAAAAAGGCAACGCATTTGCATTCGATTCTCAACTAACTGGTGGCGGAATACATATATTCGTAGATGGTATTGTTTTGGTGGGAGGTAAAATTCGTGTTGGACAAAACTATTCTGGCTCGGATATTGTTATTTTTGAGGTTTGGGTTAACTCCACAGCTGTCTACACGCACAGATACAGAGTTCCGCCAAACATGACAACGCCTGCTCAACATATAGCACTTCCTACAATTCCGCTTACGGTTTCGAGCGGTGACAAAATTTATTTATACGCATATAACGCAACGGCAGGCAGGGGAACTGTTCTTAACAGCGAAACTGAACTGTACGCAACATTTATTGCGCCGAGCTTATCGTAAAGGAGAAATCAAAATGACAAAAGCTTTTTGGAAAGCAACACTTATTAGATGTTTGCGAACATTTTTAACAACGATTTTAGGAGTATGGACGGCCGGGACTCTTATAACTGAGATCGATTGGAAAGCAACGCTTATGGCTGCGTTTTCAACAACGGTTTATATTTTCATAGTATGTCTTGTTGGCGGTCTGCCTGAAGTCGAATACGAAAAAGACGCATATATGAATTATCCGGAACCGGAAGACAGTGAGGTAGAAGACGATGTCAACGAACAGTAATGTAATTGCGATAGCGAGAAAGTATATAGGTCTAGACGGATCTATATTTCGTAAATTCGCAGGCCTAGGTTCCGGTCAGGCTTATTGCAATGCATATGTAGACTATGTTGCTTATGAGGGCGGAGTTTCCAAGTTATATTTTAACGGCAGAAAGGAAACATACTGTCCTCATTCTTATTCATGGTGCAAAAAGAATCTTGCTCAGATTCCTCCATATTTGGCTATGGGGGCTGACATTATATATTTTGACTGGGAAAAGAATGGCATACCAAACCATATAGGCCTGGTAACTGAAAAGATTTCAACCGGTGTTGTTCAGACAATCGAAGGCAATACCAGTATGAAGAAGAACGGCAAGACATATTACAATGTTGTTGCCGAAAAGAAACGAACTACTGATTATGTCCAAGCTATATTTAGACCACACTTCGTGGAGGCTTATAAAATCGGACAGATCAGCGTTGATGGTGATTTTGGATATTCTTCGATCGCTAATCTTCAGAGGGCTCTTGGAATTTCCGTCGATGGTGTTCTTGGAAAGGGCACCGTCAAGGCTCTGCAAAAGAAAGCCGGAGCTAAAGCGGATGGAGCATGGGGACCTGCGACAAGTAAGAAGGTCCAGAAGATGATTGGCGCTAAAGACGATGGCGAATTTGGTCCTAAATCCGTAAAGGCTTTGCAGACATGGATCAATAAAAAGAACAGGAATAATGATATTCCCAGCCCTGAACCAACGCCTCAGGAACCACCAAAACAAAAATACCCAGGGGTATTCCCTGAAATACCGCCCAAGACCGCAAAGATAGCGGTTGAATGCGCTTATGCATATGGAACTTCTCCTAAGAAGTACACCTATAAGGACGGTAAACCAAAAGACGCATATAAAAAGAGGCTCAATGAGGCTTGGCCGAACAGAAAAGGCTGGAAGTACGCTAAGTCGAGAGCCGGAGCATCATGCGATGTATTTGTTGGGGTAGTATTGAAGTGTTCAGGCTATAAGAACGCTGTTCATGCTATGGCAAAATTCGTTCCATGGTGTAAAAAGAATCTTGAGCATGTGAAGAGTCCTAAGAATGGTGATATTTTAACAAGAACGAATCACATCATGGTCTTTGTAACTCTTAAAGGCAAAGGCCGATACGCTAATGCCCATTATGCTCTCAGAGGTGGATGCTATGGAGCTATTGAAAGCAAACATGTTGTAGGAAAATACGACGATATTTGGCGTCCTAAAGGTCTCTCATATTTCTCAAGAGGTGACACATTTACAGATGTAAAAAGACTAAAATATTTCCTTAACTGGTATGGCAATTACGGTCTTAAAGACTCGTATAAATTTGGCGTTCCTACGGAAAAGGCTGTAATGGATTTCCAGGAAAAAGAAGGTCTGAAGGTAACCGGTAAATTCGGTCCTGCAGAACTTGCCAAAGCGAAGGCGGTGAGGAAATGACAGTAACTATAGATTTTGCAGTATTTTTATGGGTGGCCGGAGGAATCGCTACGGTCTCAACGGCTCTCGGAATATTACATAAGGCGGCAAAGAAATTGACAAACTCAGATAAAATACATCATATTGAGCAGTGTCTCAATAACGATAAAACAAGATTGGATTCTCTTGATTCTGATATTAAAGAGATAAAAGAGGATCAGAAAGTTATATTACACAGTGTATTTGTCATGCTTCAACACTTTGCCACCAACAACGGCAAAGAAGAAATGAAAAAAGAACTAGAGCATATGATGGAATACATGGCCAGTAAATGATATTTGGGAGAAATAGATGTTTAAAATAGACGATGAGAAAAAGATCATTTACCTTACAAGAGGCGATGATGCAGCCATTACATTTTCAGCTAAAGACGATGAAGGGAACGAGTTTCATCCTACAGTAAAGGACAGACTTATATTTTCTGTTGGTAAGAAGTGGAATGACGAACCGATTTTCGTTATTTCCAATGAGATGGAAGAATCTGAAGAAGCATTCTGGTCGATCCTCATCAAACCTGAACATACTAAAAGTCTTCCTGTCACAAAATTTAACTTCGATGTTCAGCTGGAACGAAGAAATAATACCACAGGGGATCTTGAGTTTACAAATACGATCATAGGACAAACTGAAGAAATCGATCCTAAATTTATATTGTGGGGTGAAATGAGTGAGTGATATTTATCCTAATGGAACTATGCACGCAGAAGGCGCATTGACAGGTTCTATGGAACAGGGTGGTAACTTACAAGGTTCTTTAAGAGGCAATGGTAATCTTATAGGCTCCATAGATAAGATAATGAAGATCCCTACAAAGACTTCAGATCTTATCAACGATAGCGGTTTCATAACGGAAGATGATATTCCTCCGATTCCTGAAAAGACTTCTGATCTTACGAACGACAGTGGATTCATAACATCAAATGATATTCCTCCGATACCGGAGAAAACTTCTGACCTTACGAATGACAGTGGATTTATTACAGCGGACGATATTCCACCTATCCCTGAAAAAATTTCAGACCTTACGAATGACAGTGGATTTATAACTGAAGATGATATTCCGCCATTGGTTACAGACTTGGGATATATAGATGGTGACCAATACGATTGGGAGCTTGATGAATACCTTAATACTCTGCAGGAATCAGGCTCATACATATTCCAATGGGACGAATTTAAATATCGGGTTGACATTGAAGCACTTGAAGTAGGCGGAGTTACCACAGTTCAACAAATCTATTGGGATACAGAAGAGGGCGGAATTACAATATATTACAGAAATCTCGTTATTGAGAATGGTGAGATTGTAAGGGCTGACACAACCAATTTCCTCACATTCGATGAAGCGAATGTTGCATTTGCAAGGAACGGCCACACCCATGTAAGGTTTGACGCAAAGAGTCAATCAATATGGGACTTCTGCAATACCGTAGCCGTGTCGAATACTAATCCATTCGTTATATATTT
>AUXO017728634.1_pt1 | contig 23163 bp, 17 predicted proteins | sample 768731 | NCBI WGS metagenome assembly AUXO01 (sample SAMN02715735, study PRJNA202380) | gut metagenome | biome: sheep rumen | host: Ovis aries | place: New Zealand: Palmerston North | reverse complement strand
CCGATCGGCGAGGAGGAGGACTCCCACCTCGGCGACTTTATCCCGGACGAGGAGGCCTCCGAGCCGTCCGAGGCCGCGAGCTTCTCGCTGCTGCGCGAGCAGCTTGAGGAAGTGCTCGACACGCTCGCCCCGCGGGAGAAGAAGGTGCTGGAGCTGCGCTTCGGCATCGTCGACGGCCGCACCCGCACGCTTGAGGAGGTCGGCAAGGAGTTCAACGTCACCCGCGAGCGTATCCGTCAGATCGAGGCCAAGGCCCTGCGCAAGCTGCGCCATCCCTCCCGCTCGAAGAAGCTGAGAGACTTTCTGACCTGAAAGACGATTGTCCTTAACCCAAAATTTTTTATACGGTAGTTTTTTCGATTTCACTGTCTTGGCTGATAATAACACACGTTCGAACCTCCTTGCATTTATTCGATTTGTTTTTTTGAGCTGCACTGTTGCTACTGGTAACAGTGCAGTTCTTTATTTCACCAGTTTTCTGGTGCTGTCTTTCGCCCCTTTGCATTTCGGGCATTCGCTTCCGTTGACTCGATCGAAGATCGTTGCTTGCCATTCGTGCCCTTTTCCACACCTCCACCAAACTATCTTGTTGCTCCCTAAAGAAAAGTCGGATGGAAGCATAGATCCATTCTTACTTGGATGCCATTCTCCGGCAATTTCCGGATAATAAACATCAAATGAATTGACCCCAGGAATCGCTTTCCTGCCTGAACAGTAAGGGCACCCTTCGCCCTTGCTCCTATTACTTACTGTTGCCATCCAGCGATGCCCCTCATTACAGATCCACCAAAAAGTGTTGTTGTTGAAAGCGGTCACGTCAGCAGCTGTCACCGGTGTATTGCGCTCGTGATCCCACTGCTTTGCTAAATCAGGGTTCACCACCAGGAGGCTGTTCTCCGTTGGAATGAGCTTATGGTTCTTGCAATATGGGCACCCTGTGTTTGTGGAACGATTGTTTGGAGACGCCTTCCAACTGTGCCCGTTATCGCACCTCCACCAGACCGGTGTGTTACAATGCAGCATTACTTGCTCGGGGAGAAGATCAGTGTTTTTCTCATAATCCCATTGAGCAGCAAGATACGGTGCTGTACTCAAAAGATCATTTTCGCCAATCACCAGTTTCTTTCCGCCGCAAACCGGGCAGCCGACTACTCCTGCTTTTGTTGCATCCGTGAGATGAGCGTATGCGTTAACCATCTTACAGATCGCTGCTTCCCACGTATGTCCTCGATCACAAACCCAATGCGCCTTGAAATGCGATTGCGCTGTATAATCTTCCGGTTTACACGAACCGTTTTTGGCATAGTCCCACTGCTTAGCAAGAACCGGATATATAGTTTTCAAATCAGTTTTTCCGAGAATCGGGTATTTTCCCGCACAGTATGGGCACCCCCTCCCTTCCGTCCGGTGGTAAATTGTAGCTGCCCAGTCCATCCCGCACTCAGGGCAATGCCACCAAACCTTCTTGTTGCTTTTTGGGAGGTAGTCCTCCGGAGCGGTATCATTACGTGTTGAATGCCACTGTTCCGCGAGGAATGGGAACAGCGTTTTTAGATCGGTTTCCCCAGCAATTGGGATTATCCCGGAGCAGTATGGGCAACCCGTTTGCTTACTCACCCGATTGTTGATTCTGCTCTTCCAAGTGTGCCCTCTGGAGCATTCCCAAAGGGCATACTTGTTGCTAAATGGAGATACATCGCTTGGGGTCTTTTCATTTAGCGCACTCCATTGAGAGGCAAGGAACGGATCTCGCTCTGCAAGAGTGTCTCTGCTATGTTGCAATCCTATCCTCCCCTCCTCGCCTTCCTACCCTTACCGGCGCAATACGGGCAGTTTTCTCCAGCTCCTCTATGTCCAACTGAAGCCTGCCACTCATGACCCTTGTCGCACTTCCACCAGACCTTTCTACTGGAATACTGTGTAAAATCAGAAAGGGAGAGATTTCCGTTCCTGTCTTGATTCCACTCATTTATAAGATTGGGGAACAGCGTGGCCGCATCAGTTTCTCCTCGAATAGGCTTCTTTCCGAGGCAATAAGGGCAACCTGCACCATCAAAGCGGGAATATACCGGTGCTTCCCATTCATGCCCCTTCTCACAGATCCACCAGACCCGCTTTTCTGAATGAGGCAGGACTTCGTCAGGCCCGATTGTATTCTTAGGATGCCATTCCTGCGCGATTTGAGGACGGAGCGTAGCGAAATCAGTCTCTCCCTCAATTACCCGCTTTCCAGCGCAGAAGGGACATCCCAGGGTTGAATTTACTCTAACATAAATTGTACTTTCCCATTCATGTCCCTTTGCGCACTGCCACCAGACTTTAGCACCAGAGCCTACAGTATAATTCTCTGGAATCTTAGATCCATTTCGTGTTGGATGCCACTCTGCCACAAGATCCGGACGAAGCGTGGCCAAATCCGTTTCGCCAATGATAGGATTCCTCCCCGAACAAAACGGACAAGAATTTCCAAAAGCCCGATTTTGAACTGTCGACATCCACTCGTGGCCCTTCGCACACATCCACCAGACCTTCTTGTTGGAATAAAGAGTGATTGAATCGGGGCTTGAATCTTCATTCCGATCATAATTCCATTCTGCCGCAAGATCCGGGCGCATAGTTGCAAGATCGGTCTGACCACGAATCGGACGATTGCCGTAGCAATAGGGGCAGTTGCTGCCCTTTCCAACGCGCATACTTGGAGAAGTTTCCCATTCATGTCCCTTCTCGCACATCCACCACACCTTCTTATTTGAAAACTCCGTGAAATCCTGCATCCTGAGCGTCCCATTTTTCACTTCGTTCCATTCTGGAACGAGTTCGGGATGCAGCGTAGCAAGATCATTGACTCCGATCACGGGCCTTCTTCTTGCACAATAAGGGCAATTGCATCCCCTTGTTCTATTGCAGATTTTCGCCTTCCAGCTATGACCGTAACGGCAGTTCCAAAAGGCCTCTTTATCACTCCCAATTGTAACATCACAAGGGAGCAAATCCCCATTTTTAGCATAGTCCCACTCTGCCACAAGATCCGGGCGCAGCGTAGCCAAATCTGTTTCACCAACGATAGGACGCTTTCCTGCACAGAAAGGGCAACCGGTTCTGAATCTCACATCTGGAGTGGCGACCCATCCATGGCCCTTTGCGCACTTCCAGTGAACTTCTTTCGTGGAATGAGGCTTAACATTTTCGGGACGCAAGTTACCGTTTTTTTCATAATCCCACTCTGCTGCAAGATCTGGGCGTACAGTGGCAAGATCAGTTTCACCAGCGATCGGGCGCCGCCCAGAGCAGAAGGGACATCCATAATTGAATCTATAGGCAGGTGATGCTTCCCACTCATGCCCCGCTGCGCATTTCCAGTGAACCTTTTTCACGGAATGTGCTTTCACGTCTTCGGGACGCAGGTCACCATTTTTTATATAATCCCATTCTGCGACAAGATCTGGGCGTACAGTGGCAAGATCAGTTTCACCAACGATCGGACGCCGCCCGGAACAGAAGGGACATCCATAGTTGGCTCTATAGGCAGGAGATGTCTCCCAGTTATGTCCCCGGTCACAGCCCCACATGATCTTTCTGCGTGAGTATGCTAAAACATCTTCGGGACGCAAGTCCCCGTTTTTTTCATAATCCCAGCTTTTCAAAAGGTTCGGAATATCTGCGACTGTTTTCTTCTTTAGAGTTCTATCCATTGAATACTATCCTCCTATTTTGTAAACAACTGTATAATCTGACTCATTCCGCCTGCGGATTTTTTGATCGGTGTACGCGAAGCTTCCTCCGCGATTTTGAGCGTTTTTTGCTGAATGTCTCCGCCATCCATATAGGTTCTGAATGATTCTTCCATTCCGGGCTCTATCATCTTTTTGATGTACTTTTTTAGACGCTCACATTCTTCTGTTTTGCCCTGCAATTGTTCTTTGAGCTTTTGGAGTTGAGCCGCGGCTTCGTCTGCATCTTTTTTTAGCTCCCGATTCATTTCCGACAACTCACGAAGTTGGATGTTATGATTTTGAAATGTAGACAAGGCATATCGGGATTTTTGAAACACAGAATAGTAGTATTGATCGCGCTGTGTCAAAAAAGCGCTCAGTTCCGGCTCTGTCATACGAAGCACTTTTGCGAAATCTATTGGAGCAAATGCGGCTTCTGTTGGGGTTTTTTCTGCCTCTTGGATTTTATCATCTATGTAAGCTCTGATTTCGGCGCACTTTGAAAAATCTGTATCCACCAAATTATGGATGCCCCGGCTCACTCCATACTCTGCAAGCCGAGTGTAGATTCCATGTTTCTGCATAGCAGTCGGATCTTTGCCGGCTGCTTCCACGAAATAAAGATCCACTAAATTTTTCTTAATATCGATACTGACCTTTTGCGGTCGCCCAACTTTATCTTTAGCCATTAACCATTCCTCTCTCCGTTTTTAGCAATCGCTCAACCGCAGATGCCTCATAATAGTGACGCGCTTCCGCATTCAACCGATCAAGTAAGCTACTCAGATTTTCTTCAATTCCTTGTCCTGCTCTAATCGCATTCATAGCATGTCGCACCAACGTCCATGTGTTATGAAACCTCTCCTCGGCTTCCTCAGCATGCTGTTGCCCATTCTGCGAGACATAGTATTTGCATGCCCTGCAAATACCAACACGTCCGTATTCATCAACTGCTTGTTCACAGGGCGAATAGTCATGCACTCTAACCTTTTCCGAAAGGCAACTACCACCCTTGACTGGTGTGAGAACAACCGTACTTAGGATTGCATCTTTCATGACTTCAAAATTCGAGTTTCTCAGTTGTGGACGAATCCTGTATTCTCCAAGGACGTTAATGAAATTCTTAATGTTCGTGTAATAATGATCACTCATGTTGACTGAACTGTGCCCAGCCAACTCTCTGCAAACTGTCGGATTGCCTCCCTGCATAATGAGCGAAATCATTGCGATGTGACGTGTATCACCCAGTTGCACAGGTTGAATCTCATTGTCTGCCAACTGATCAACAGATGATACAATCCTGTATCTCTGACCTGCAACATTTTTAAAGAACAACTGGAGGATTGCTTTTAGATTGGCGTATGTATAGTGGTTATCGCATGGTTTATTTGCCCCTGTCCCTGCAAACTGCACTTTCTTCGAAAACAGCACGTCAATATCACTTTCATAATCAGCGTCGGTTTCAGCAACATACCAAAGGATCTCCTTTGCAATGTTATCCGGAATCTGGTATTCGCAGATATCGTAGTCTTTACTGATGGAATAGTTGAACGCTTGATATGCACCCTTTTGCTTTGTCCGCCGCAACAACAAGTAATACTTTCCATTCCTTTTCAATACACAAGACCTCGGCGTGAGAGAAGTCTCTCTTGGCCTCAACGGGATCACGCATGTTACTGTCCACCAAAACCACACAGGAAAATACAGCAACTTATCCTGCTTTGACGCGGTACTCCAAAAGTCCTTCATCAAGTCATCGAACCGGAGGTATGTCTCCAAGAATCCAAGGCTCCGTTGCTGCCGATGCCCTGGATCTGACGAATCCATCGTCGCTTGCAACGCATCTGTCATCTCTTCTGAAAAAGCCGTATCTGTAGGTAAAAGGTCTAAAATGCGAAGGATGGCGAATGCTTGTCCCGCATCGTCTGGAATCGTTTTATTGCTCAGAAACCTTTTTGCAGCATCCACATCCGCTCGAATCTTCAGAAGTGAAAAGCCGAACATAGAAGTTGCAAATACTCTCAATGCTTTTTGCGCCATCTGGTGAGAAACCTCCAGATCGTTCAAACAATTATGGACTTCACTAAACGTAAAATCGATCGGCACCTGTTTACGAACTTCGTCCGTCATCGTCCATTTAGGATCGTCATAATCGCCTAATATAATTACCCCTCTGCTTTTATAGGAGGCGAATACTTCCCGCGATTCCGCAATGCTTTCATTATCGATCCCGCAAAATGGGACCACATAAGAGTATCCGTCACACTGCTTCTTGATCGGAACAGCCATATTCTTTCTTCACCTCCATACAAATTTCGAGATAATCTGATATATCCTCGTCTGATGTCATTTTGCGCAGTTCCTGAATGATTTCTGCTGCTGCCGGGTAGATAACGTTGGATTGCAGCCATTGATTCTTCTCCCGCTCCAAGGAATCACCATCGGCATATTCAAGTCTTGCCATCTCAGCCATCAACTTGACAAGCATCTGCTTCGATTTAACCTCGTACCGGCACCCAAAGCATCTGATGCGCTCCGGTTCGCGGCATCTGGAGTTGCAAGCTTTCCAGATGCAGTTCTCGTCTGTTCCTTTCCCGCGAGCTGAACAGGAAAGGATCCTTTCCAGCATCGTTTTGGGGTCGTTGCCTTCTTGGACCATCGTTTGGATAATCTCCGCTACTTCGTCTTCGGCATTGTGGATACATTCCAGAACCCTCTTCGATTTATACGGAGTGACCTTAAGGATTTTAATCACTTCGGTCTTTTTGAATTCGGGCAGTCGTGTATACTGTTCGCCGTAGCACATCTCGAACAATTTAGCTACAAAGAAGCTGCATGTGCCTCGCTCAAACATCAATCGAGCCGCTTCAGCAGCAGTAAGACCAGCGAAATTGGCGTCCTGTAGATAAATCCTAGTAGTCTCTGGGATTTGAGCATAGCCTCCCTTATGGGCTCTCATAGTTGATGCCATCAAATATGCAATTTGCGCACTGTAGCCTTCGCCCTCTTCCGCTTCATATCTGTCTGCTTGCATCATACTCTTATTCATCCTCCGGCCGGAAAAGCGGGATCCTCCACACGCTTTTACAATTTCATGTCCATAAAAATTCCGCATAGTTGGAACATCTGTCACAACCTGCACAAATGTTCCACACGAATCATTCAGATAATAGTGAGCCGCTGCAATCGAGAGGATTATGCCGAATGGTTCCCTACAGCTTTCGGGGCAGAAAAACGGTAGTTCCGGTACATTGGGATAACGCTGAGTCTTATGCGGCGTTCTTCCTGCCATCTGAATCCTTGCGACGAAGAAATCCGCAACATATTTCGCAGCCTCCAGTGGATAATTGTTGGTCTGGATCCTTTCCAGTGTTTCTTGCGGAGAATATCGAAGCCTTGGTGCCGGCAACCGAACATAGTCTGTACTGCGCCATGCAGAGTAGACATGAAGGCTGAAGAACAACCACATATCGGCGAACCGTTTGTTCGCCACGGCCTTCGCAATTAGGCCATAAGAGTCCCATATCTCGCTGTTGCAGCAGGCTGCGACTATTTTTGCTGCATCCACGATTCCATACGCTTCGCACTGCATTTTGTATCCCGTTCCGGCAAATTGATACTGACGTTTTGTATAGCCTGACTTGTATAGATACTCAGCAAGCAGCGTACAACTAGCAATCGTCCTATTTTTGTTGGGCTCGATGATTGAATCATCTATATCTGCTTCAGGCATCTCGCACAGTTCACATTCGATCGACGAAAAGACAATATCCAGCAGATCGACAATGCAGCTGTCTGAGATATCTTTCTGATCCTTCTTGGTATTGATAAACAGTTTAAGACTTGATACAGTTTTGGGATACTGTTCAGCAAAATGCTGAAGCATTGTTTCAACCACATGCTCAGGCCGCTTATTAAAACAGACCAGCCATAGAAACAACTTCTGTTCCAACGCTTGTCGTGCTTCATTTGGAATCAAAAGCCCGAAATATCCACCGCCTACGGGCTCCTCTGCATCGGAAATGAGCATATCCTCATATCCGTTCCTTTCGAGATATGAGATGAGTTCCACTCTGTGGTTGGCATTTCTCAATCGGAATTGAATGTCATTGCCGTCCATAAGCTTGACAACCACGGAGTCCAGCGTCACGAACGCGGACGCAACTTTTCTGAGTCGAGTGATTTCGTTTTCTGAAATGTAATACTTCCCTTCGCGCAGCTCTGCTGAGATAATCCCATTGCATGCTTTTTCTTTCAGAGCATCTGTACTCAGATTGAGTTCGTTTTTTATACTCACCAGCGGGTAAACGCAAAGTGTTTTTATGAGTTCATTGACATCTATTTGCACATTCGTGCTTCCTGTGTAGTAGTGCTTTCCTTTTTCTTGCTGTGGGTATGTGCTCTCTTGCACATACCAGGGGAATCCGCCATTTCTGATACTTTCAAATACACTTTTTCGTACTTCACTCCGAAATCGGTCCGGAATACGTTCGGTCGCCGCCGTGATAATCGGCTCCAGCTGTCTGATCAATCGCCAATTGTCTGAGAGCTTCATCAGAATTGGCCTTGGTATTAGCAATCGCCCTTTGACATACTTCACAGCATCACGGTGTCCCTTAGCCCAGGAAAGCATCACACATTGGTTAACTTTCAGCAGCTCAGCCGCATCCTTGATTGACAGACATTCTGGGTCTATTGACTCCATGTCAGAGGTATATGCAATTGCCCAGTCGTCCAGCTTGAATCTTAGTTGCTCATCGGCGCACAGATAATATTCCATAGCATTGCAAAACGGATGATATCGACACTTTACAATGGCATCATCGCGTGACACCGACAGCAAAAAGCTCGCATAAGCTCTCGGTTCCGCTGGAATGGCGTACCCCATGCAAAAAGCTGTAAAAACCGGCTGGATAGGTTTTGCCCTCTCAAGGAAGTCTATAAAAGCTTCAGCATCCTTCTTCAAAATACAAGCGCCTTCCATTGTTAGTCTCACCATAATCTTCCGGGACTTGAACCACCTTTCTGCGTGGAAGATCGCTTGGCCGTCATCGCTCATTTCACTCGGCAGACAGTCCTTGACGAGGATCTCATTATCTTTGATCATCGTGTCTAAAAGATATTCTTTTGGTTGAAGGCTCGGGTTTTTCTTCCATGCTGCATAAAGGCTTTTCACTGCTGCGGTGTTACAGTGTGGGCATATCTCATATGCCGCTGTCTCGAATTCATTCACATTGATTTTGCATCAACTCCTAAGTGCTCCAACAACGATATCGTGGATCCTTGCAAGTTCTTTTTGAATCACGCTCTTGTTTTGGATGTATGTAATTGCGCTTTCGGGTCTCCGATCTCCACGATAGAATTGGATCTCCGCTGGGCCAAGACCTTCCAGGACAAGGTAGCAGGTAAAGTAGTGGCGCAAGGCATGAGGTGCAGGTGGATTCGCCTGCATAGTTAACCCAGCCGCTTGCAATACAGGATCATCAGAAGCAAGCAGAACAGGAACAACAAATTTTTTAATCAAGTTTTTGAATCGCCTGCAATAGGTGTCGTATGTCATTGCTTTTCCATTGCGGCAGACGAACATGGGCTGGTAGTCCTGCTCGATTTTTGCATGTCTCTTTAGAAACGCTATGTGCTGTTCGTACGCGTTGTAAAAGCGTTGGATAAGGCCTGGATAAAGCCTGACCGAGCGTTCTCTCTTGATGCCGCCCACATCGACACCGTCGCTTCGGAGTATGTATTCTCGCGTCAAATCAATCTCAACTGCCACAATTCTGTTTCCCGCCCATGAAATCTTGATTCCGGGTATCTTACAGACTGGGCTGGTCGGCTGCCGCATGTTCATGACCTCGCTCGGACGCAATCCGGCCGTAATCTGATAGATGCTCCCGTAGTAGATCATCAGATCGTGTATTTCCGCTTGCTGGAGAATGATAAATAGCACCTCCGGTGGAATATCACGTATCAACGGCTGTTCAGGTGAATGCAAGGCTTTCTTGTGATAGACGGGAATGAACACTTCTTTCATGATTTCCGCTTCCCCTTCCTGCGCCCTGTATTTCCTAAACGCTTTTTCCAGCAGATCTTCAGGGTTAAGCCTCATTTCCGGGACGCAATAACAAAAGTTAGCAAAGAAGTGAGATACTTCCTTCACGCACTTATCGAGTGATTCCTGAGAACGGAACAACTCGCCATCATCGTCCTTAGGTGCCTCTCTGTAGTGGTCGAAAAAAGCCGTAACGTGACCGCTTTTGATTTCGGATAAACGGTTTAGGCCAAAAGTGTTGACAATCCAGTTCAGTGCTTTACAAACGTATACCAATGTAAAGCTTGAGTTTTCCCCATTAAGTTGCTTTATGCCGCTTTCGTTGTAAGGCTGTCCAAACAGCTCTAGTCCAGTAAAAGACTGAATAAGACCGTCTTCGTCGCGGTAAACGATCATTTTATCTCTTTTGCATTCGCCGTTTGGTAGCGCCCTCACTGCCGTATATGTCGAATAGCCGCCTTTTGTAGTCATATTTCTACCTCTCCGTGTTCTTTGCGTCTGTTGTCGCTCTCTGGAAACTATTGATTGCACACGTAACGAATAGTTACCAGCATTTTGCGTTTATTACTTCTGCGTTTTGGGCATTGTTTTTTTATTCTGACGCGAGAACGCATTAAACCGTGTCCTTTATCTACGCTTGTATCAATCGTGACTTCTGGTAATCTCCAAGCTCCAATGTAATCATTCGACTTTTTCATTTTCATGTTCCTCCATAGATGATATGGTTTTTGATGTGATGTAATCCTCTACTGCTTTTTTGGGTATATACGATCGCGACCCGACCTTATATACTGGGAGCTCGCGTCTAGCGATAAGCTGTCGTACATGCAGCGCACTGCACATCATTTCTGATGCTGCCTCGGGCGGAGTATAGTATTTTGATCGTTCCATAATCACGATTCTCCTTTTGCGTTTTGTGTTTTTCGTTGCCGGCGATACCGATATTAGCATAAAAAAACGACAATATCAAAGTACCCTAAGAGTACTTAGGGTACCGAAAAACCATTTGCTTTTTTGGGGGTCTCATGGTAAGATTCGCATAGAAATAGTGAAAGAATCCGAAAAAAAACGAACATCTCCCAAAAAACGGATTAGCATGAGAGTACCTTTAGGGTACCGATTTTTAGAGGTTAGGAGATTGAAAATGAGTACCACAGTCATGCCGTTTAAAATATTTATTGCAAAAACAAAAAATATTTTGACTGCTGCGAGCTCGGCAAAACTCTTTGACAGAGATGGCAATCCAGTTGTGTCCATGACCGAACGCCCCATAATAAGCAAATCGGTCTGCACTGAGATGGATGAAGCACTATATTGCGCTGCGATGGGCATTGAGACGGCTGCAGACGCAGAAAAATTTACACAAGCTCATCCGAGTATGCGATTTGGTTTTTTCGGACAGCCTGGAATTCAAATTGCGGAAATAGACTCGTTGCAGCGTTACTATGAATCCGTCGCAAAGGCTGTGGTTCAATTCCATGACTTTCGAAAGTTTATAGATTTCCAAGAGAAGTATTTGAATTTGAAACATGCCGGAATTTGCGAAGACAGAACAGGAAATAGGGATGAGCTTCGCCATGAAATTGTACGGATATATACATCACATTTCCGTCTCCTAAATCGATCCACTTCGTGGTCGTCGTTTGAGGACATGGTGGACACATATTATGAGACCCATAATGTTGTTGACAAGGTGAGCGAAGACTATCTAAATCGAGATGAATGGGACAATAGAACATATCAGGATTTGCTAGACGAATACTTCGAAGACAATCCTTCTCATTGGGAACCACACCAGAGCTCTGTCTGGGCGCAGGTGGATGAAATCATAGATAGCATCATGTTTAGAGATGTCTCTGATTACTTCCTCAAGGTGTCGTCTGAGGCTACTATACTCTACAACCCAGAGACCATCACGATAGAATACTATTGTCCAGATGTTTTGACAGCAATGTACATGATGGTCAATGTCGCACTATTCAATATGGACAGGTATGAACAGTGTGCAGAAAAGAACTGCCGAACATATTTCAAGGTTGGAAAGCGTTACCATCAAACAAGATGCGAAAAGCATATGGGTCCAAGGCGAACGAAACGGCAGAACGCGCGAGCGAAAGAAAAAGAACTGGAAGAGAATGCATTCGAATGCGAAGAATAAGAACGGCCTCTGTTGCGAAGCTGAGGCTTGAAATAAAAGAAAAAGAACGATGGCTTTCCTGTAATGGAAGGCCATCGTTGTTCTTGATAAGCAAAAGCAAGCATCTGCGGTTTAGCAGATGGGCTGTCATTTTTCGTCTGATTTTTGATTGGGTATGAATACGATGATGTCGGATACATCGCAATCCAGCAGCGCACAGAGGGCGTCAATAGTTTGCGTTGAGATATGTCGTCCGCGTTTGATTGCGTAGTATGTTGTCATCGGAAACCCGAGCTTCCCGAGCCGGTAAGCTGTAATGCCTCGCGCTTTAAGCGTCTTGAAAAAAGGCTCGTAAGAGATCATATGCATCGCCCCCATGCTCATAATAAGATGGGATTTCGTGCTTGCGTAGATACGGTATTACGTATATACTTTAAGCCGCATGGAGGTGAGAATTATGTCACAACAGGGGTATGCTTTCTTTGTTAGACGGCCTAGACGTATTGATGATCTTTGGCGCCTTCATCTAATCGATCAGGAAGCAAAATATGAGGTTGTAAAAACTATTATTCTTCCGAAGATTGATTTCGAAAACTTCGCCACAGACATGCTTGCAGATCGGGTGTTTTTAGAAGGCTATGCCCATCTCTGTGACAGAAGCGGTCCTGTGATACGATGTCTGCTCGTACGCACACGCCGCAGTGATCTCGGTATACTTGTGTATCCTGATGGGGCGTGGGTCGATATCGCTGCGATTGCGAAGGTCAAGTGACTCAATTAACATGTGTCTTGATTTATCTATATAATTAGATTATAATAATTGCAGTATTCTATTTGGGGTGATTTCAATGGCTATTACAGATACCCAACAGGCAGCAGCAGCAAAAGCATTTTCTCAGTATTGGGAAGGCAAAGGCTACGAGAAAGGTGAAAGTCAACCGTTTTGGCTTTCTCTGCTTCGCGATGTCTTCGGTGTGGCTGAGCCGGAGAAGTATATCAAGTTCGAAGATCAGGTCAAACTGGATACATCAACGGGCTTCATCGACGGCTTTATCTCCGAGACACATGTCATGATCGAGCAGAAAGGCGCCGGGAAGGATCTGAACAAGCCAATCCGGCAGTCGGATGGTGCTCTTCTGACGCCTTTCCAACAGGCGAAGCGTTATTCTGCGGAATTGCCGTATTCTGAGCGTCCGCGTTGGATCATTACCTGCAACTTTCAGGAATTCTATGTCTATGACATGGAGAATCCGCGCGGCGAGCCGGAAAAGATCAAGTTGGCAGATCTGGAGAGAGAGTATTACCGACTGTCCTTCCTCGTTGATAAGGGCAGCGTGCATCTGCAGCGTGAAATGGAGATCTCCATCAAAGCCGGCGAGGTCGTTGGCCTGCTGTATGACGGTCTTCTGAAGCAGTACAAAGATCCGGAGGACCCGGAGACGCTAAAGCACCTGAACAAGCTCTGCGTGCGTCTGGTATTCTGCATGTACGCGGAAGACGCCGGTATCTTCGGAAAGCACCTGATGTTTCATGACTACATGGCGCAGTTTGCCGTGAAGGATATGCGCAAGGGGCTGACACAGCTCTTCCGCGTGCTCAATCAAAAGGCCGAAGAGCGCGACCCTTATTTGGCTGACGACGATCCGCTGCTCGCGGCCTTCCCCTATGTCAACGGCGGCCTGTTTGCCGACGAGACGGTCATCATCCCGCCCTTTACGGAGGAGCTGCGCGACCTGCTGCTCCGCCGCGCATCGGCGGACTTTGACTGGTCGGAAATCAGCCCGACGATCTTCGGCGCCGTGTTTGAATCCACATTGAACCCGGAGACGCGGCGTAGCGGCGGTATGCACTACACCAGCATCGAGAACATCCACAAGGTCATTGATCCCTTGTTTTTGAATGATTTGAAGGCAGAACTTGAAGAGATCAAGGCAATTTCGGTCTGGAAGACAAAAGAAAAGAGCCTGTTGGCCTTCCAAAAGAAACTCGCTTCCTTGGAGTTTCTCGATCCCGCTGCCGGCTCCGGCAACTTTTTGACCGAGAGCTATCTGAGCCTGCGCCGTTTGGAGAACGAAGTGATTTCTGAGCTGCATCGCGGTCAAATGAGTATGGATGCCGTCATCGATCCGATCCAGGTGAGCATTGCACAGTTCCATGGCATCGAGATCAACGACTTTGCCGTGACCGTCGCCAAAACAGCCCTCTGGATTGCAGAGAGTCAGATGATGAGGGAGACCGCCAAACTCCTCGTCATGGATTTGGATTTCCTCCCGCTGAAAACAAACGCCAACATTATTGAGGGCAACGCGCTGCGCCTCGATTGGGAGAGCGTGGTGGATAAGACCAGGTTGAACTACATCATGGGCAATCCGCCGTTTGTCGGTGCACGCTGGATGAGCAAAGAACAGAAGTCTGACGTTCTCAGTATTTTTGGACCTGATTGGAAAGGAGTTGGAGATTTAGACTATGTTTCTTGTTGGTATAAAAAAGCTGCTGAATATATAAGCGGCACAAATATCCTTTGCGCATTGGTTTCAACTAATTCAATTACTCAGGGCGGAGCCGTTGCAATTCTTTGGAAGCCTTTATTTGCAGCAGGGATACATATTGATTTTGCCCACAGAACTTTTCGCTGGGACAGCGAGGCATCGCTTATAGCTCATGTTCATTGTGTAATCATTGGATTTAGCGCTGGTGCAAAACGCAAAGACTTAATTATCTATGAAAATGGGCAGATGAAAAAAGCAGCAAATATCAACGGATATTTGATAGATGCAGATGATGTTTTTGTTGAAAGCAGAAATCGTCCAATTTGCCATGTTCCTGCCATTGCAATGGGAAACCAACCAATTGACGATGGACAATACTTATTTGAAAAAACAGAAATGGACGAGTTTCTTGTCAAAGAACCGTCGGCAAAGCCTTATTTCCACCCGTGGTATGGATCAAGAGAGTTTATTAACCGGAGTCCTCGTTATTGCCTTTGGCTTGGAACTTGTCCACCTGCTCAGCTTAGAAAAATGCCTGAATGCTTAAAAAGAGTTGAGGCAGTCCAAAAATATAGGGAAAATAGTTCTCGAGAATCCACTCGGAAGCTTGCTGCAACACCAACAAGATTTCAGACAGAGAATATGCCTCATGGTAATTATATCGTAATACCCGAGGTGTCGTCACAACGAAGGCGCTATGTCCCCATGGGTTATATGGATGATTCTGTCCTTTGTAGCAATAAAGTTCGCCTTATGCCCGAAGCATCTCGATTTCACTTTGGGGTATTGGAATCAAATGTTCATATGGCGTGGATGAGAACGGTTTGTGGAAGATTGAAGAGCGATTATGATTATTCTATCAAAATCGTTTATAATAATTTCCCGTGGCCCACCCCCACACCGGAGCAGAAGGCAAAGATTGAACATACCGCCCAGGCCATTCTCAACGCTCGTGCCCTTTACCCTGATGCGAGTCTTGCTGACCTCTATGACGAGCTGACCATGCCTCCTGAGCTGCGTAAAGCGCACCAGGCAAATGATCGTGCTGTCATGGCCGCCTATGGCTTTCCCGTCAAAAACTTCACTGAGAGCGACTGTGTCGCTGCTCTGATGAAGATGTATCAGGAGCTCACTGCAAAGGAGGGCGAATGATGGCTAGAGCAAAGAAAGACGGCGAGAAAATCAGCTACTATGTGGATCGTCAGGTCATGGAAGACCTCCGTGATTACGCAGAAGAAAAAGGTCAGACCGTCACGATGGCAATGGAACGGATCCTGCGGACTTTTTTAGACGAGGAAAAAGCCAACAAGTCTAACCATCGAAAATAAAAAACATATGTGTTTTCATAATAGTCTTCGTCTATAGATGCTTTGGCTTGGAGTTGAAGTTGAAATGAGCAAATTTCCTCTGGTACGCATATCGTCACAAAAGCATATAGAAGAGTTGCGTTCCGGGCAACTCTTCTTGCGACATGTTACATTTTATCAGCGTTTGGAGAGCAATGACAATGCGCGCTCCGATGTATTTGATGGGAGTATCCCTTTTCCAGATAATGGTACTCTAGCTTCTATTGCGAAAGAGGACGTTAAAAACGGGCGGATAATGAATCTCACGTCTTATGTCGCATGTTTTTATCATTTTCATTGTGAAAAGAACGGGTATTTCTATGTCCCTGAAGAGGATAAACCCGCATTACGTGAGTTCAAACGTGATACCGCCTTAATTATTGATGCAGACGATTTTGAATCCAGAGTCAAAAATGCTTGTGATAAAGGAGGCATTTCTTCTCTGATGGGGGATGTATTTTACATAAGTCCACAGCAAGAGATTGAAATCAAAGATCAACTTCAAAATGGGTATATTCCAAAGATCATCCATATTCCCCAGTTCGTTAAAAGCAGCAAGTTTTCAAATCAGCATGAATACAGAGTGTCTGTTGACTGTACCCCAGATTATCTAAAATTACATAGCAAAGGCGAACCATTCCTGCTGGATGCAGAAGAATTCAAAGGACTCAGCAATTCAACTAAAACTATCAATATTGGTTCTATCGAGGACATTTCTGATTTGGTAACAGTCGAAGAACTGCTCAGTTCATATTTCAGAGAGGAAGCGTAATATACGTGGCAGTAAAGAAAAAGCTGGGATCGATCCAGCAAATTACGGACTTGCGGGAGGTCTGGGGTAACGAGGCAAGAGACTTCACCCCATGGCTCGCTGATCATATTGAGCTTCTGAACCAAGCTACCGGTCTTAACTTGGAGGTACTGGAGACAGAGTCGCCTGTTGGGAGCTTTTCTGTCGACATTCTCGCACAGGATGCAAACACTGAGCAAAAAGCGATCATTGAAAATCAACTGGAAGACACCAACCACGACCATCTAGGAAAGCTTCTGACATACGCAGCGGGCAAGGAAGCAAAGTGTATGCTCTGGATCGTAAAGACCGCGAGAGAAGAGCACAGGGCCGCTATAGAGTATCTGAACAACAACACCATAGACGGCATTGGCTTCTTCTTGATCGAAATCCAGCTTTGGAGCATCGACGGGTCCGCGCCTGCTGTGAAATTCAATGTTGTAGAAGAACCGAATGATTGGGCTAAAGCGGCCAAACTCCCCTCCAACAGCAGCGGAGGGGAGGCAGTACAGATCAAGTACAGTTACTGGTCCGACTTCAACGACTATGTGAATGCCCATAGGATAGACTATTTGAAGCAGTTCACATTGCACAAGCCATCATCGGATCACTGGTACTCTGTCGCCATCGGCTCATCTGCCGCAAACCTCTCCATGCTCGTCAATACACGGACAAATGTGATTGCGATTGAACTTTATATCCGCGATAGCAAAGAGCTATATGATCGTTGTTATGCGCATAGGGATGAAATCGAGGCTTCAGTCGGCGAAAAGCTCGATTGGCGGCGACTGGATGGGAAGAAGTCTAGCAGAGTACTCGTTGAGAGGAAAGCTATCGTCGCGGATACGACTACTCGGCAGGAACAGTTCGATTGGCTGATCGATCACTTGATCCGCATGAAAGAAGCTTTTACGCCTTACATAAAGTGAGCTTGCGCGAAGCTGAGAGTGTTTTATAGAATAGATAGACTATACTCGCAGAGGTGACTGGTTCATGCCTACTTATCCCAACATTACCTGGGGCCTTTTCGCGGCTTATAACGACGATGCAAGAACCGCCTTCGAAAACATGTGTCGGCAGCTGTTTACTGCTGAATATCTCAAGGGGGAGGTGCTTCCGCACATAGATCACAACACACCTGGTGTGGAAGTGTTGCCCGTTTTGGAGCCTGAGCGAAACGATGGTCTCCCTCGGAAGCGGATCAGCTTTCAAGCGAAGTATACAGAGCAGAGCTCTGCAGATTACGGCAAAATCAAGAAATCTGCCGAGCAAACTGCAAAACACTTCAAAGGACAATTAGATCGAGTATACTTGTTTTGCAACAAGGCGCTTACTACAACGAGCAAACAGTACCAGAATATTGTAAAAATCCATTCAAGTGTCGGAATCGAGACCATTCCGATTTCAAATGGTGAGCTACTCGATCTGGTTGCAAAATATCGCCCTATTGCAGACTATTTCTTTCAGCCTCGCAAAGTGGCCGATGCCTCTGCCGCTTTGCCTGGTGCGATAAATGGCGTATCGTTGGATCGAGTTACGGGAAATTTGATTATTAGCCCAGAAGTGTTCCAACAAGAACCATTGAATCAAGGAATGCTGAACGATTGGGTTTCTGAGAAACTTCGTTTATGCAAAGACCATGCACTGACATTGGAATTGGACGCACTGAAAGATGATCTATCCAAACTGACAGCTGTCGCGAGCGTGGAAACCGAGTGGGGTCCTGAGCTGAGCTATTACAGACTTCTCACGTGTGTCTACGATGGGCAGGCCGTTGATGATCTGCTGGAAAAATGCGGTTCTGATTACTACGACGAGGCATCATGGTTGATCGAGTTTTACAAGAATCCTTCGGAGCTGACAGGTGAAAAATTCTGTAAGCACACACCCATTTCACAAGTATTTGCGATAGACAAGCTGTTCAATGCGCAGTTTTGGGACAACATCGTGCAGCTCTACGAGTCATCAAAGGATGATGTCAATACAGAAATCCGTGACACGTTCTGCATGTATTATGGCTTGTCTTTGCTGAATTTGCAGAGAAACGAGCAAGCAAGTCAGGTGTTGCACAGTCTTTATGAAAAGGCCAAGCAGCCAAGGATCCAGTTATATGCCACATTTGCAGATATTCGTTATGAAAACAGTGTCTATCAAGGCGGGCGAAACGGAAACCGCGAGAATCTCGCTAAGCTGATAGAGAAGCTAACCAGTCTACATGAGCTCAAGCAATACCGACAGCAAGAGCATCTTGTCGCTATCTTGATGCTAGAATCCCTGTACCATCTTGGACTATCAGACAGAGCATACCCAGAGAAAGCCTCTGAAGTCTATAACGGATACTCTGAAACAACGCGAAATCACATCGTGGTCCAATACTACTATGCTCTTTGCCTGGAATTAACCGGTGATTATGATAAAGCATCTGCTGTCTACGAAAAGATGCCATGGCGGACTGCTATTGGTATTGCCGAAAGGTATATGACGGCGCTGTTCCTCAATCACGAGCCTGAAAAGATCGCGCAAGTATTCCAAGGGCTTTCCGGGGACGCGTATACTCCCCGAGCAGAGGCATTGTACCTACTATCACTGGATCGGGTCGGTGACGAAACTTATCTGGACAGGCTCAAAAAATCCATTCGTGTACATAAGGACAGCTTAGATGAGCTATATGTCATTGCATACTATGTGGAGAGGGCAGACGCCATTCAGGAAGTCTTGCCCGCTCTGCGAGCCCTCATTACGACCGAATCGCTGCAAAACTTGACCCTTCCGCAAAAAGGAGAACTGATCACACTTCTCGCGCGTTTTCAAGAAATCGGGCTGATGGAAGTCGTACTATCGACCATTGATGATATTGGAAACTTGAATACTTCCATTGTTGGCGAAGTATATAAGGCATCGTTTGAGGTGGCACGCAGAGAATATGTATTACAGAATAAAGCCATACAAAAGCCGGAAGACTTCGAGGCTGTCGACCGAATCGCCGACCGCTTTGTAAACAGTGGAGCCGCAAAGAAACTCTTTTTGCAGATCAAAGCATTATGCTCTGGTGCAAGACAGATGCCGTATAGCTCTCTGTACTACTCAAAAGAGCTGTTTAAGATCTCCCCGGATGTTGAAACTGCTCGGAATATTGTTGCTCTGCTATATGATCGCAAAGAAACTGATCCAACCCAATATGCGCCATACCTTGAATGCTTAAAATCTTCAGATATACCTGATCATTGTATGGTGTTGGCCTCTACATTTGTTCTTCTTGGACATGATGAGCAGGCAGAATTCTATGCATACAAAGCTCTCTACGTTTTGAATGGGAGAGATGATTTCGACACTTACAAACACTTCTTTGGCTTTTTCAATTCCAGGCTTCATGATTCTCAGAACAGCCCACCGCTCAGGACTGCTCACGGGGCAGTTGTCCTAACTTTAGCGGAGGTCGATCCAGGTGATGAACCGATGCGGCTGGATTTGTGTCTCGATCCAGAAGCTGACTTTAGCGATCCTGAAAATAGAAGTCTGGGCATCGAGCACCTTCCACGCTCAAGCACCGATTACATGAAGCTCCACGGGAGCGGTTTGCAACAGCAACTGAATTTTCGAGGCAAAAAGTTCAAAATCGAGCAGATCAAGCCCCGAATCCAGGTCTGCGTTGAATATATACTTGGCAAGATCCAAGCGAACCAAGAGCAATTCACGGGCACGGTGACTGTGTTATCTTCTGAAAACATCGATGATCTATTGAAGAAGATGAAAGAGTTGACGAGCGATGAGGAGCATATGAAGGCCCGCTTGAGAGCGTACCATTTCGAAGAAAACGCAGCCGGCCTTCCAATTGATCTGGTGGCATCAGGCAATTACAGTAAATACATTCCTGCGATCAAGTATTTGCTCTATTCTCCCAATGAAGCTCTATATGCCGGTGAACCAACCCAAGTCATTGAAGAAGAGCAACCTTTTGTCCCGTCATTGTCAACGTTGGTGCTGCTTGCAATACTAAAAAGACTTGATTTATTAGAAATGATAAAGCCTGTCGTTAGGATTCCGGAAAGCTATTTAGCTTTCTTCCGGGAGGAATATAGAAAGGCGATAAACACGGTACAGACATCAACTTCGACACTGTTCTTTGTTGGAGATCAGCCCGTAATGCAACCCGCTGATAATACTCTTCCTGAAATATGGGAATCAATCGTTAGTTTCTGTTCAGATTGTGGCATTGTTCCCATATCTGATCAGGAAAGAATGGGCTTCAAGGTTTCGGACGACTTCACCGGAGAAAGGCTTCTTTCTGGTTTCAATATGAGCGTCATCCAGCTTGATGCCTTTATTTTGGCCCACAAGGAAAATGCGACATTCATTTGTGATGACCTGTTCTTCAGAAGACTAGCTACCGGTATCCAGATTCCGAACATAACAATTGCTTCTCTAGTTCTGCATTTTATGGATCAGTCCATCGTGCACTCTTTCCTTCTGGAACTATCCAAAACAAACTATATATATGTTCCGCCGTTCTCGTTTACCGATGAAGAAGCGTTGGAATATATCGGCAACATTTCGACCGGCGAGAAGAAACTGCTATATTATGGAGAACTGATAAACAGGTACCACGAGATCAATGAGCAAATCCTGCAAGAAAATCTTGGAGAAGCAAACCCAGATGTGTCATGTGAACAACTTGAGTAATTGTTAATATGCTACATACGATAAAGCCTTCGCGGATAAGGGGTAAACTCGATGAAACTGTTCAAAAAGCAAGAGATTGATTCTGAAGAAACTGATTCCACGGCTCTCGAACCAGCACTATGCTCCTTAAAGCCATTTGAACCAAATGGGTTATCTTTGGAAGAACAAGGATATACAAAAGTACCTGGAGACGCAATAGCACACGCGAATGCTGCTCTCCAATATATACCTGGGCAAGCGGCTGCCTCGATGAGCGGAGGGCTTTATAAAGCAGTGTTTGATCATGGACTGGGCGTATTGCAGAGGTCTGCACAACATCCTGGTCTTTATCTTGGGAATGTTGTAAGTCCTGAGACGAACAATGTGATTCGCGATGTCGCTGTATGGCAAGAAGTCTCAGCTGCACCACAATTAGCTCTAAGTATTTTCACTGCTGTGTCTATTGTAACTGGGCAGTACTTCATGGCCCAAACAAACAAGAAACTGGGAGCGATTGCTGACGGGATCCTATCGATCAAACAGTTTCTCGAAGCAGAAGACTTTAACGAGCTCAAAACCACTCAAGAGTTTTTTCGTCATGTCCAATCGAATATCATGTCCATTCTGGAAAACGATACCATGCGTCAGACCGCAGCAAACACCGTCACTTCCCGGAAGTTAAGATGTCAGACAATCGCTAACAAATACAGAGACATTATTTCCGGTCTGCGGTTAAACGGCAAGAAGAAGGAGCAGGTATTATCCGCCATCGATGAGCTTTCGAAATACCTCTCCGTGTACCATGCAGCAACAGAGTTGTATTGCATTTCTCTGTATCTGGAAACAGTTCTATCCCAGACCACAGCCCCCGAATACATCCACAATCTTAAAAACGAAATTCAGAACGCCCGAGCTTGTTACGGAGAAGACTTGAGAATCTGGAATACGACCTTCATTGAGCACATCGAGTCAGCTGTGGCGTTTCGAATTGACCGTCTATTGCTGAATCAGCCGGATACACACTTCTGGGATCGACCAATAAACGCGGCTAAGGAGGCTGTTTTGGTCAGGAGAGATAAGCAACCCAAAGATGCCAAGAAACAGTTATACGAAGCAATCCATTCCCATAGCGATGTTACAGTATTTGAATCTGTCAGCGCTGGATTAGAGATGATAGATCGGGTCTACAACAAGCCGGTAGAGGCTGTAATAGTTGGACACGAGCTATTTATTAAGCCTGTCACGAATATGGAAGAAAGCGCATAACGCTGAATATCCTATCGCTTCAACAGAATAGCTACCATAGGACAGCATAATCAGCCCTCTATAAGCATCAGTGTTTCCTGATTCCCACAGAGGGCTGATTATGCTTCTCTAGAAAGGTGGTTGATATTACTCAGCCTACCAAATAAATAAGTAAAATGATTGGCTTACGCTGTGCTCTCATGAGTCACTATCTTCAATATCCCACGGAGTCGTGAACTGCATCTCTAATGTGTCCAAATCCATTGCCATACCGCCATTCATACGCATTTTGAAATGGCCACTCGCGTCAACCGCCATGTCATCTCCAATGGGATACAGCGGCTCCCATGTGTCAAGGTCAAAGATCGGATACGAGGATGAATACAGAACAATCTGATAAATCGCAAAAATATAAAGGCAGGCCGTGGAATAATCAAGGTCTGCCTTTCATGTGCTTTGTGAATTGTTTTTTGTAAAAACTAGGGCGCGGTATTTTCCCTTTATTTTAGTAAGTTCCTGTGTTATAATGCCGAATGTGGAGATTTGTTCAAATCGAAGAAAAGCATTTTGAGTCATTTTCATTAGTCAGAATAATTGTTCGAAAAAACGCGGGCAGAACTTTTTCCGAATGCATATGATTGTTTCGAATTTAAGAATGCATCGAATAAATTCTATTTTCTGCACAGAATCTGCAATAATGACGAGAAACAGTTTATTCGATAGAAAGTAGGTTAT
>AUXO014510686.1_pt1 | contig 23163 bp, 17 predicted proteins | sample 768731 | NCBI WGS metagenome assembly AUXO01 (sample SAMN02715735, study PRJNA202380) | gut metagenome | biome: sheep rumen | host: Ovis aries | place: New Zealand: Palmerston North | reverse complement strand
CATCCTGCAATAATTGCCATAAAAATATACGCAATTATATATCCACCTGTAGGACCAAGAATTTTTCCTATTCCTCCAGAAAAGCCAGTGAAAACTGGTGCTCCAATAATACCAAGAAGCACATATATCATGGTACTTATCGTGCCATATGTAGCTCCAAGAATATAAAGTGTAAGGTATATTGCAAATGTTGATAAAGATATAGGCACAGGACTTATAGGAATTGTGATAGATATAGGAGAAAGGACTGAGATAACTGCCGCCATAAGTGCAGTTGTGATACTCTTTTTTAAATTAAAATTATTTTTCATTTTACAACTCGCTTTTATTGATTTTCTTGATTTTTATACTTTTCCAAACTTTCCGGTGTGCCAATATCTACAAAGTCAGCATCACTCACTACCCCTCCAATAACCTTGCCTTCATCTATCCATTTTGGTATCATCTCTTTTTCAAGTGATACTTTCACACCTTCTGGAATCTGCTTAATCAGATCTTTTTTCAATAAATATATACCACCATTGATATATAAATCATTATCAACTTTTTTGTTTTTGTCCACCTTTACTTTTTCATCAAACGAGAGTACTATCCTATCATCTTTTTTCTCAGTACTTTTCATAAGTGTTATCGTACCAAATCTATCTCTATTGTCACTCTCTTTACAAACAATGCTCATGTCAGCATCCAAGTTATCAAAATTCTCTTTCAAATCTTTTAAGTTTGCCTTAAACAAGGTGTCGCCATTCAATACATATACTGAATCATACTTAACTTGAGGCAGTGCATTTCTTATGGCCCCAGCTGTGCCAAGTGGCATAGTCTCTTTTGCATAGCATATATCTACTCCAAAAAAACATTTCTTGCCAAAAAATGCCTCTACTTCTTCACTCTTATATCCAGTCGAAAATATGACATTGGTAATTTTATATGATTTTAAATAATTAATAATGTTGACAAGAAAAGGAGTATTGCCTATCATAGTCATTGTTTTCTGTGTCTCACCTATGACGGATCTGAGCCTTGTCCCTTGCCCTCCGCAAAGTATTATCGCTTGCATCATTTGAAATCGTCCTTTATTATATCCCATGCCGCATCCATGGTGTATTTTCTATTGATCAATTTTTGTGTCTCTATAGATAAGTTCTTCAATTCATCAAAATCATCATATAATTTTAAAATCTCTCCAGCAAAGTCAGATGCATCATCTACAACTTTCATAAAAGAGCTTGCATCTATGATGCCTTCAGCTCCACACTCTGTAGTTATAATCGCTGCTCCATTGGCCATGGCTTCTATAATTTTACCTTTTATACCTGCTCCAAACCTAAGAGGAGCTACTACTATTCGTGTATTTTTATAAAGATTTATAAGCTCTTCATCCGATACAAAGCCCTTAAGTATATATCCACCTTCTTTGCAAATACTTTTCACTTCATCAGTAGGATTTGACCCAACTACTACAAGATTGATATCACTATTTCTTGCTTTTACTCTTGGCATGATGCTCTCATGAAGCCACTTTATAGCATCAACATTTGGATCATGAGAAAAGCCTCCGACAAAAAGTATATCTTTAGTCTTATCAAAATCTCTATACACTACATCTTTCTCATCAAACATATATGCATTGATAGCACGAACTCGTAGCGAATCGTCAACTTTCTTTATCTCTTCAACTTCTTTATATGAAGGATAATAGCTCATGTCAGCCTTGTATAAAAGTGAATACTCTATGCTTCTATAATACTTAAACTCATCAAGCACCCTGTCGTCACCCATCACATCATATTCTCTCTGTAATCGCAGATAGTGAAGATCGTGTCCATAATATATAATCTTGGCATACATATTTTGGCTGATAAAATCTATATACTTTATAGCTATATGCGGACGATTTAAAAATACAAAATCAAAATTCCGTTTATTATTATTTAAATATTCCCAAAGTCCTGCTTGAACATCATTGCCATGTATAACTTCAATGCCTGCTTCTTCAAGAGCATCCCCATAAGGAGAATTAAGCAAGAAATTATCGCCAAGGAATTTTACACTATAGCCTTTACTCTTAAATAGCATCATATACGAATACACAGTCTTTGATCCAGCGTCTTTATCCCAAGTAGGTACATAGTGGTCGATGAAAAGTATAGTCTTTTTATCTTGCGATCTCTCTCTTGCCCTAAAGAAATCTGGCGTATCGGTTTTCACCGACTGCTTCATAAGCTCTTCTTTCCATTTTTCTTTTAGTTTTTCACAATTAACATTTTGATATGATTTTATGCTTGTAGTATCGTTTTCGTTGGTACCATTACTTATACCTTCATAATGTGTGATGACAGACTTTGGATTATATACTACTTTATAACCATATTTTCTTACTTCAAATGCCAAATCAGAATCTTCACAATATGCCGGAGTGTATCTCTCATCAAATCCGCCAATTATATTCCATAGATTCTGGCGTATCATGATAGAAGCACCAGATATGTAATCTACTTCTCTAACATAATTATACTTAAAGTCATCAGGATCATCTCCTCGTCCATAATTACTGCCTGTCCCATCACTCCAGATGATGCCTCCAGCTTCTTGCAAAGTCCCATCAGCAAAAAGCATCTTTGACCCAACCATTCCTATAGATGTATTCTCATCAAGCAATCTTACGAGTGATGCAATCGTATCATCATGAACTTCAGTATCATTATTTAAGAAATAGATATACTCTCCTTTTGCAAGCTTCGCTGCTTTATTGCAATTTTTAAGGAATCCAAGATTTTCTTCATTTCTACTTACAACTACATTTTCTACATATTTAGATATATTTCTTGTAGTATCAGTTGACACATCATCAGCAATTATTACTTCATATGGTATAAGATTTGAATCTGTATGATTGACTATAGAATACAGACACTTATAAGTGTATCTTATCTGATTATAACAAGGTATGATGATAGATACTTTTGGTGTGTCACATTTTGGTAGGTCTACCTTTCCGCACTCAAAGTAAGCATCTCCAATCATAAAGTCTCCGACTATACGATTGCGTCCTTCCACTGTAAAATAAGTTTTTAACATCTTGAGCGGATGCCTAAATGTCCTATATATGTACTTTGCTATCTTACTTCTTACCGTTTCAGGTGGCAAAAATCTCTGTGAAAGTGATTTAAGCTTTCTTACTACCTTATACAAGAAAGCTTCTCTTCTATACAATATAGTATTGCTTTCAGTAAGTGCTTTTATCTGATCTTGAAGATTCTCTATTGTCTTTTCAAGATTATTGACATGTACATTGGTAAGTCTTATTATCTCATTTTGTTTATTAGTTTGATAATCAATTATATTGTTTTCACCTGTTATTCTCTCAAGCTGTGTCCTTACTCTCTCAAGCTCTGTCTTTACAAAATAAAGCTTGGAATAACTTGGATTTAATTCTTCATATTTCAAGACATCAAGATTATTGATATTTTCATGAACTCTTGATTGAAATTCATTTTCAGCTGCTTCATATCTTTCAGAATCCATAAAGCCTATATCAAAATTACGCACCATATCTCTAAAGGTATTGTATGAAAGATATTGTTTACATGCCTTCCAGAAATACTTGAGTATCCTATATCTTAAGAAATCAACTTCCGTAGTGTCATCTGAAATCCACTCGCTATCTATAATATAAAGTTTCCCTTTTGAGACAATTACATTTTGAAATGTACAATCAAGATTATAACATTCGAGAAGTCCACCAAACTTCCCTATGATTTTATACATATACTCTGTGATTACTTCTTTTTCTTTCTCACCTTTTTTGATACGGTCTATAATCACATCTGTAAGTGTATCGCCATCTATGTAAGGATATACGGCATAAGCTTTACCATCTTTTGATTCTTCTTTTCTTACATATTTGATAGGTTTAAGAATCGTTATAAGCTTATTTTGTATAAGATCTACATTTTCAACCATCTGGTCAACTTGACCATTTGCTTCATTATATACAGCTTTTTTTACCACTCTTTTCTCTTTTTTGTCGTTCATCAATATACTTGTGCGAAGTGCAAATTTCTTTGCACGATTCACATTGTATTTCGCATAAATGGTTTTAAAGCTATCTTTATCATCATCTTTTACATTGCTGTCAAAATACAGTATAAAAGAGCTGCAATACTCTTGAAACTTTCCAATAGATATAAGGTTTCTTGTCATAGCACTTTCATCTTCAAGTTTTGGAAGATAGGCATCACTATATATCCTAAGTGGAAACTTATACTCTGGCATTGGATAATACACACTAAGTTTTGAGTAAGGATATTCTTTTTTAACTCTTTTATCAAAATCTAATATTTCTTTATGAGAAAATGATAGTACTTCTTTCTCTACTTTGGCACCTGCTATAACATCAAATGCAAGAGTATTGTCAAATGCAATGACAACTTTCCCCTTATCACCAGTATAATTTGAGACAGCATATGTCATAATCTCATCAATACTTGTGCCCATAAGGCTACTTACTTTTTTTGTCACAGATGGCACCAGCACATAATCAAAAGTTATACCAATTAACTTATCACTCAAAGACCTTACATCATCATCTATAAAGTCTCTATACACACTTACATTTGATGGAAGGCTTAAGTAGCTTATAGTTTTTTCCATCTCTTTCGTCTCAAGAACTATAGACAGATGTCCTACACGACTTGCAAGTGGGAATATAAAATTATCATCCACATCACCTATAACAAGGATTTTGCTCTTTGTCTCATCTGATCCATCAATGCAATCAAAAGTCATCCAATCAAAAAGATTGATTGCATATTTTTGTTGAAGGTTTTTAAGATCTTGATTCACAACAATTAATTATACTATTTATCGCTATTTTTTACAACCGAATGACCGATCGGCAAAAAGCACAAAAGTATCACAAGTATAAAATTAACCCACGTATCCGTAAGGCTCATATATGACTGCAAAAATGAAAACAGCATATAGTAAGAGAAAAGTGCAAGTAATATCACTATATAATTATTTCTATAGTATGACTTTTTTTCAATACAATCATACACATAGTTCTCAAGGATTTCTCCTATATATCCTACAAATATCATAAGTATTAAAACCCCTACAATGCCAAAGTCTTGATATGCATCATAGATAAAAGTTTTAGTAGAAAGCTCTTCTTTTATCAAAAGCGAAGGAGCTCCAATAGCAAAAGGAAAAAATTTCTTAGCAAATGTAAGCGTAAAAAGTGGGGTAAAACCAAGTCTCCCAAATGTATGATGCGTTAAATTTTCAATCATATAATTTAGATTTTCATAATTATGTGCTACATACATATAAGGTTGAGTGACATATATAGGGAGGTTTTTGTCTTTCATCTCAAATATACCATTTAAGTACTCTACATCATGGGCACGATGTATAGTTATAAATACATAAAGTAAAAATAATATAACAATAGTTATAAGTACTATCATTTTTTTATAAAAAGCTACAGTTTTTAGCTTTGGTACTCCTTCATGCATAACTAAAGTAAACACACTCAAAATCATACTCATTATCAACTGCCCTCGTGAAAGCATAAGTGTTGATAGTATAAGCACATAGAAAAAAGAAATAATAATAAACACTACATTTTTTTTGTTTTTCAAAGACAAATAATTGGATATAGCTATTGATGGTATAAATATATATAATGTAGTCACATAGTGTATCATATGCACATGAAAAGTCGAATATGCATGGGGCGTATCTTTAGTAAAGACTGGTATAAATTTTAGTATCATCGCTTCTATAACAAATGATAAAAATGTGACAGCAATCAATGCCAGATTGATTATTGTGAGCTTATTATTATCTATAGTAGATACATCAATTCTTTTATCTATACCATCTACAAATCTTTCTTTTTGATTTTTTGCAAAAAATGACCCAAGATATAATGAGAAGTACGTAATATATATAACCAAAACTGTGAGAAGACTATAGTCGCTTGAAAGCTTGCTAAGTTTAAGTAACGAAATCCCATATCCTCCCAAAAATCCAAGCGCAAAGATTCCCTTTACATTTATTATCCTATGATTACTTTTCACTTCTTTTACATATAAAAATATAGCAAGGGATACTATAAGTCCACTTGCTATAACATTAAGCTTTAAATAATAAAGAATTGTCCCTAAAGCATATATTATTGTATATATTAATAGCATATTATTCTATATCGCTATCCGTCGCTTCTTCAATAGGCGGAGGTCCAAGTTCTTCGATAGAACCCTTTCTACCATATGCATCAGCTGTCTCCTCGACAGGCACAATCCTTGCAATTGGCGTTTCAGCATTTATATAGCTAGGATCTACGCCCACATGAACTGTCGCCTTTATAGTATCCACACTACTTGCGATGCCTTTAGGTAATATCTCCGACATATTGACGGTAATCTCTGTGTTGCCAGTAAGACCTTCTATGTCAATTGGCACATCATAGACATACATATTTTGCACTACACTTTTTGGACCAATCAACATCACATTGCTTGGATTAAGTACTACATTTTCATACAAGAAGCCTTCCTGCACAGTACCCTCTATCACAGGATTAAGCTTTACACTGGACCTTGAATTAATTGTCACAGAATAATTTATATCTTCAGCACTAAATACATATCCTGCATTTGGAATAGGCGCTCCGTCTTTCCCAAAAAGTCTTATCTTCGCCACTCCAGAAAACATCTCTTCTTTATCATTCAGCGGGATTTCAATGCTTACACGATCTACATTGTCGACAGACACATCACTGCCAGATACATAGACAACATTTGGACTAAGTATTACACTTCCGACACTGTGTTCAAGCCCTACATCACCTCTTAAATCATATTGCACTTCAAATTCATTTCTTGATACATCATCAATTTCTACATGTAGGAATTGTGGCTCGGGCAACACATTGCTAATATAATCTTCTTTGTCACTTGAAACTGTGACATGTATAGGAAGAGAATTTGTAGACTCCAGATCTTTTAGATCTACATAGACTTTAAAATCATTTTGTCTTATCATCGTCTGTGAGTCTGACTTAACCATATATGTAACTTTAATGATTCTCGAATCTATCACCACATAAGTTTTATTTTGATTCAAGATATAACTTTCATTTTCTATAGATACTGGCACACTAACAAAACCACTTACCATCGGATTGATGGTATTAGTTATAAATGTCCATATTATAAACGCAATTCCTAAACTAAGCAACTTCAATGATAAATTTTCAGTTAACTTTTGCACTTCCGAACCAATTCCTCATCACATTTCTTACGCTTTTATTTCTCTTGTCTTCCATATCCTCTTGATCATATATCGAATCAATAAGAGTTTTTAATAATTCTTTTTCATCACTCATTACTGTGATAAAACCCTCTCGGCAAAGTGACACTCTACCTGTCTCTTCTGATACTACTACAGTGAGCGAATCAGAAACCTCTGATATGCCAAGTGCCGCTCTATGTCTTGTCCCTAAATCTTTTGGAATATTGGGGTTGTGTGAAAGTGGCAAGTAGCAAGTAGCTGCTTTTATAGTATCTCCAACCACAAGCACAGCCCCATCATGTAATGGTGTATTTTTCTCAAATATATTGATGAGAAGTTGCCTTGTCACTTCTCCATTGATCGCGATGCCTGTCCTTTCAACTTCTTCAAGAGAAAAGTTTTTCTCTATAACTATAAGTGCACCTGTCTTTACTTTGCCCATGGCAAAAGCTGCTTCCACTATCTCTTGGACGCTTTCTGCACTTATTTTTTTTGTCAATTTATTCAGATCTGGCAAAAATCTTGAAAAAACTTTCTGCCGCCCCAGATGTTCCAAGCCATTTCTTATATCATCCTGAAATATAATAATCATTGCAAAAACAGCAATATAAGATAATGTCTGTAATATATAAAGTATCACTCTAAACTTACAGAGCTGTGCGATAAGCACAAAAATGCCTATGATAACTATACCCCTTATCAGCACCCATGCTCTTGTATTTTTAACCCACATAAGTATCTTATATATAACAAATGTAATAATCAATATCTCCACTGCAGAAGATATCTTCTCAAGAACACTGAGTGTGGTAAAGACAGTAAAAAGGCTCTTCAATTTTTCAATTATGCTAATTAACATATATTTTACAACATAAATAGTATAATTTATTTTCGTATAAAATACAAGTGATTATTAGTCATTTCTATAGCTTAAATCTATATGAAATCTCTAATTTTTCTCTATCAATATTTCTTTCCACAAGACTATTATTAATTATTGATGATGAAAGTTCATCTATGTTTTTTAAGTCAAAATTGAAATTAGACAAATTGCCATACTTAATATATAACTCCCCATTGCTAATCTGTATATGGCATGTCACCATCTCATCTCCCGATAAATTTCTAAATATCTCATTGATAGTTACTTCTTCTATAAGCAGATTAACCATATTGACCTTATGCATATCAAGCTGCTTTTTTGCCATATACACCATGAGTTCACTTATAAACATATATAAATCAAAATCTTTTTTGCTTATTTCTTTTTCATATGAATCTATCTTTGATACAAAGCTCTTTGTCTTAATCTTTTTAGGATGGTCAAATATCTCTTCTGGTGTCCCCTCCTCATACACAATGCCTTCATCCATATAAAAAACTCTATTTGATACTTTTCTTGCAAATGCCATCTCGTGTGTCACTATCATCATTGTCAAGTTTTTAGAATGTAAATCTTTTATGATATTTGCTACTTCACTTACCATCATAGGGTCAAGTGCAGATGTAGGCTCATCAAATAATAAAATCTCTGGTTCCATAGCTACAGCTCTCATAATTGCAACTCGCTGTCTCTGTCCTCCCGATAATTCATGTGGATAACTATTCATTTTGTCTTTAAGCGAAAACCAATCAAGAAGATTTGAAGCTATGTCATATGCCTGAGCTTTTGTCTTATGCTTTATCTCTATCGGTGCCACCATGATATTTTCGAGCACACTCAAATTGTTGAAAAGATTAAATGATTGAAAAACCATCCCTATCTTTTTTCTCACATCAGTTATAGGATAATTTCTATCATAGATATTCTTTCCATTAAATATCACTTCTCCACTATCAGCATCCTCAAGTCTATTTATACATCTTAAAAGTGTCGACTTTCCTGTGCCACTTGGTCCAATAATTGATATGACATCATTTTTAAAAACCTTTGCATTTACATTTTTCAAAGGGCTGATGCTTTCATATGTTTTATTCAGATTTTTTATCTCAAGTATCATCTTTTCTTCCAATCCACCTTTAGCACAAAACGATTTAATATATAAGTAATCACAAATGCAAATATATAATACATAAGTGCCACAGTAATTATTGGCACAAATGGTTCAAATGTCCTGCTTCTTATTATATCGCTCATCTTAGTCAAATCCTGCACAGCTATATATCCTACTATTGCAGTTGATTTTATAAGAGATATAATTTCTCCTTTATATACTGGTATTGACGATACAAGACTTTGTGGAAATACAAATCTTAAAAAAGTGTGTATATATCCAAAGCCAAGTGCATATGAAGCTTCCCACTGTCCCACATCGATGCTTCGTATAGCACTCATCAATATTTCAGACACATATGCAGAAAAGTTTAATGTAAATGCAACTATTGCTATGTACTCAGCGGGAATAGCATTTGACTTAAAAATTATATAGTAAAATAATAGAAGTAAAACTACAATTGGCACACCTTGCAATACTGACACATAGATATCACATATTTTATTAACAATAGAGCCACTAACAAGCCTTAAGACACATATTGCAAAAGAGAGTATCGTTCCCAGTATTATAGAAGCAAAAGACATAAAAATGGTTGTTCTTAACCCTTTCAAGAACAATTCGTATCTATTTTCTTCCACAAAAGTAATGTAGATAGATTCTTTAATCTTGAAAATTAAATCCGAAAAGCTTTCTTTCTTATTATCATTTTTGGTATACAAAAACATCTGATTGGCTTTAATAGGATCCGAAAAATCTACGCTCTTCTTCCGCTCCTCCGTTATTGTATTCCCTCCACCTCCGATATCAAACATTCCTGATTTTATACCCGGAAGCATACCACTAAAATCTACAGCTCGTACATCTAATCCATATCTATACTTTTCACAAAATCTATACACAAGTTCCACATCAAAGCCTACAAAAGAATTATTATATACATAAGCATAAGGCGGATATGTAGCATCTATAGCAAACACAATAGTTCCATTTGTATCATCCAAGCTCTCAAAATCAAATGTTATGATATCTTCTTCGCCACCAAACCACCTGTCATCTATCTTTTTAAATTCATCATTTGCTTTTATCTCTGCCAGAAACTCATTGAACTGTGGTAATATCTTTTTGTTCTTTTCACTTCTTGCAAAAAATATTCCTGTCTCTGCATCTCGTAAAGAGTCCCCCACAAGCATAAGTGCATTATCTCTTTTTTTATTATAATCGTCTACAGCAAACTTCAATGCCATGCCATACTTCTCATTTCCAATTTCCACTGCATACATGGCATCACTATTTAGATTATAAGTTTTAATCTCCGCTTCTTTGAAAAGATTTCGTGCCAACTGCTCTGCTGACGAGCCTGTCAAGACCGCTATAGTCGACTTCGCTGCATCTTCTACTGATTCTATACTTTGACTTTTTTCTTTTCGGTTTTTAGAAAAATTAAAAAATATAATTGCTACAAAAAGTATAGCAATTATAGCTATAATTAGCATATCTGCAATTCTATTTTTCTTAAAACTTTTTTCCATAATTACTATACTGCTACTTTCTCCATCATATAAAGTTTAAGATCTTTATCAAAACTTGCCCTAAGTACAAAATTGAAAATATCTGGCATTAGACACATAAAGAAATCTGGCATTGGGAAGGAATTTTTATCTTTATTATCAAAGAAATGCTTTCCTGCTCCATCAATGAATGATGGAAATTTCTCGTATACATTAAGCTCTGTACCCTTGAGCAAGCTCTCTATATACTCTGCACATAAAGTATCTTCTTCTGTATCCCTTATGCAACTCCAACCCATAGTCACAAGCGATACCTCTTTCGGGTTCTTTTCTATAATATACTTTGATATAGCTTTTGCTGTCACGAAAGATCCACCTATAATGTCAGTTGCATTTTTAGCATTTACTATGCCTTTTACGCCAGATGAAGTAGAATGTATTATCGTCTTTCCTTTTAAATCGTAGCGCATCACAAGCTCTGCAGGACTATTGCCAAGGTCAAAACCATCTAAAGTAATCCCATCTCTTTCTCCAGCAATTATAAAATCGTTGTGTTCTTCTTTCAATTTCCTACAATACTCTATATCATCTGTAAGATATATTTTCTTTGCACCGCCATATAATGCGAAAGCTTCAAAAGTAAAGCACCTAAATACATCTATTATTACCGTAAGACCTATAGCTTCTCTTGCTCCGTCAAGCAGATGTAATATCTTTATGTCTCCACCAAAATTTTTATCGCTAAATCTATCCATACAACTACTCTTTCATTTTGTTTAGTAAAAATATAAAGTCATCATTTGATTCTGTCCTATCAAAAAGATCAAGTATAATCTCTATAGACTCTTCTTTTCTTTGGTCATTTACAAGTTTATGCACATAATTGGCTGCTTCAAGTTCTCTTTCTGTGAGCAATAAATCATCTTTTCTTGTGCCACTCTTTTGGATATCAATAGCAGGGAATATCCTACGTTCCTGTAATTTTCTATCAAGCACAAGTTCCATATTACCAGTGCCCTTAAACTCTTCGTAGATTACATCATCCATACGAGATCCAGTATCAACAAGTGCTGTAGCAAGTATAGTAAGAGAGCCTCCTTCTTTCATATTTCTTGCAGCACCAAAAAATTTCTTTGGCATATGAAGTGATGCCGGATCAAGTCCTCCTGATAAAGTTCTTCCGCTTGGAGCACATATAAGATTGTATGCCCGAGTAAGTCTTGTCAACGAATCAAGAAGTATAACTACATCTTCTTTTTGTTCCACAAGTCTTTTTGCTCTTTCCACCACCATCTCTGCAACTCTTCTATGTCTCTCTGGTGTCTCGTCAAAAGTAGAATATATGATATCCACATTTTCACCTTGTACTTCATCCTTCATATCTGTAACTTCTTCAGGTCTCTCATCAACAAGAAGAATGAGCAGATGCAGATTCCTATTGTATTTAAGTATAGACTTTGCAACTTGCTTAAGAAGTGTAGTCTTTCCAGCTTTTGGTGGTGAAACTATAAGACCTCTCTGTCCTTTTCCTATCGGAGATAATAAATCAATAACCCTCATCGCCATAGTTGACTTCTCACCATTTGCAAGAAGCTTTAATTTCTGATTTGGAAATACTGGTGTAAGCTTATCAAACTTTGGTCTATTGTGTATGCTTTCAGCATCTATCCCATTTATCTCAATGAGTTTTATAAGCGCTGGATACTTTTCGCCTTCATTTTGATGTTTCTTTATACCTGTAAGTATGTCACCATTTCGAAGATCATATTTTCTTATCTGATAACTTGATACATATACATCATTAATACCAGGGAGATAATTATCACTTCTTATGAAACCACATTTTGCTTCTTCCACAATCTCAAATATTCCAGTACAAATCTCTCCATTACCATCAATTATACTTGGCCTTTTATCGTCTTTTGCTGTGTCTTCTACAGTTTTAAGCAAAAGGTCTATCACCTCGCTTTTTGGCTTTCCACTTGCTTTAATTCCTTTTTCTTTTGCCATTTCACGAAGTTGATCCAAAGTTAATAATTCTAACTTTTCTCTCATAGTTATCTCCTTTAATATTTTTAGCTCTTACTTGTATTGAGTTTATTTTTACAATATGTTATAATCATACAGAAATGAATGAAAATAAAGAAAAAATGAGTATTCTTGAAATAATTCTTAGATTCCTACTTGGTTTTTTACTTCCATTTGTCCTAATCAATGGCATTATACTATACTTATTTATACAAGTTCCCAATATATCAATAATTGGCGAAGATTCTGACGAATACGAAGTGTCAAAGATAAAATTCAGAGTAGAGTCTATACTTCCCGTCACTAGTGTAAAGACTTTTCATGAAGATACAGAGATAGCATATACCAAGCTCAATGACATCTATACAATTGATGCTGAAGCTGTTGGTTCTTATCAAATCAATGCTTCTATCATAAATGGAGCGAAGTCACAAATCATAGCCACACTGGAAGCCAAAGACATAGCTCCTCCAGCGATAGACTTTGATAATGCAGTTATAACCAACAACATGCTTATATTTACTATATTTGATAATGAATCAGAAATCAATTACGATAGCATCTATGGTTTAGATGATGATGGCAATAGACTTTCACCTATATATATAGACAAATCTTCTGGCACTATCCAGTTTCAAGTAAATCCAGGAAAGCGAATCACGGTGCATGTAGAAGATGTTGAAGGCAATAGTATAGAAACTGCTTTTGTAGCAAATGAATAAAAATACGGGCGACAAAAATCGCCCGTTTTTATATTTTAAGCTTTTGGCCCTGCATTCTTTATAGCATCTGGCATATCTGGATATTTTTTATCAAAGTTCTCCTTAAACATCCTTGCAAGTTTTTTAGCTTGCTCATCATAAGCATTTTTATCAGCCCATGTGTCTTTAGGGTTTAAAATATCTGATGGACAATCTGCTATTTCTTTTGGTATGTCAAGATTAAATGTATCATCATGTATAAATTCTGTCTTCTCTATAGAACCATTAAGTGCTGCTGTAACCATAGCACGAGTGTATTTTAATTTCATACGACTTCCTACACCATATGGTCCACCTGTCCAACCTGTGTTGACAAGATAAACTTTTGTATTATATTTATCAAGTCTTTCTCCAAGCATCTCTGCATACTTTGATGCTGGAAGTGGCATGAAAGGTTCTCCAAAAAGTGTAGAGAATGTAGGTTGTGGTTCTGTAACGCCTCTCTCTGTACCAGCAAGTTTTGATGTAAAGCCTGTCACAAAATGATACATAGCTGCATTTTTATCAAGTCTTGATATAGGAGGAAGTACTCCAAATGCATCTGCAGTAAGGAATACGACAACTTTTGGTATACCACCAACTCCTGGTATCTGTGAATTAGATATATAATCAACTGGATATCCTACTCTTGTATTCTCTGTGATACTCTTATCTGAATAATCACATTTTCTTGTTTTCTCATCCATTATAACATTTTCTACAAGTGCACCAAATCTTATAGCATGATAAATCTCTGGTTCATTTTCTTCTTTCAAATCTATACACTTTGCATAGCATCCGCCTTCAAAGTTAAATACTCCCTTATCTGACCATCCATGCTCATCATCACCTATAAGCTTTCTCTTAGGGTCAGCAGAAAGTGTAGTCTTTCCTGTGCCAGAAAGGCCAAAAAATACTGCTGTCTCACCTGTAGCTGGATCCATATTGGAAGAGCAATGCATAGGAAGTATGTTCTCTTCAACTGGCATAATATAATTCATAATACTAAATACTGATTTCTTTATCTCTCCAGCATAAGCTGATCCTGCAATGATAGCAGTTGTATTTTCATAGTCTATCATTATGGCTGCTTCTGAATTGATACCAAGCGCTTTTGCATCAAGCTTTAGTCCTGGCGCAACCAAGATTGTCCAATCTGGATCGCCATAGTTTTTAAGTTCATTTTCATCTGGTCTCACAAGGAGTTGATGTATAAAAAGATTTTGACATGCGAGTTCATTGATAATTCTAAATTTTCTTCTATACTTTGTGTCAGCACCAGCATATCCATCAAACACATAGACATCTTTTCCATTTAAAAACTCTATGATCTGATCTCTGATTTTTTCAAATGTCTCTCTTGTAGTTGGTACGTTGACAGATCCCCATGCAATCTTATTATGTACACCATCTGAATCTACAATATACTTATCTTTAGGTGAACGCCCAGTGTACTTACCTGTCTTTACAAGAAGTGCTCCTGTCTCTGTGAGCTTTCCTTCTCCCTTTCTTATCGCATCTTCAACAAGTGCTGCTGGTTCAAGATTTCTGTAGACAACTTTTGCTTTAATCTCACTTAAAAAATCTCTCATAAAATCCTCCTTTTACATTATGATACTTTAGCTATAGCTTTTCCTGTATCATCTATAGTATAAGTTCCTACTGATGTAGTTATATTCATAGTCTGGCCTGCATTTGCTTTAGCAAGTGCTCCATCACCTTGTAAATAATATGACCCTGTTGACACATTGACCCATGTGTTGTAACGAAGCTCTCCTGTGGATGGGTCAAAATAGTATGTATTTCCATTGGACATCTGTCTCCATCCTGTAATCATGTATCCTTTAGAATCCACACAATAAAGTTTGCTATTTTCTTTTATCCACTCATTAACAGCTCTTGCTCCACTACTCTTTACAAAATACCATCCAGTAGAATCTTTAGCCCATGAGCCTGCTGTATCTCCGTTTTGAGTGGTTACTTGATTTTGTGTATTAGCTTGGTTAGTATTATAATTTTGTGCTGTACCTTGACCTTGATAGCCACTTACTGGCAACTGGTTACTTGCTGTAACCGGTGCATTGACTACACCAGATCCAGCACCACTATTATTTGTGTTAAATGATGTCTCATATCTTTCTGCATTTTGAGCTGCTGGTTCAAGAGATGCCACCTTAGCAAAATTCAGAAGTTTTTTAGTGTCTGTCCACTGGGCATTTTTTGTATTTAATACTACTGCTATAATCCTATTGCCATTATAGTCAAGCTCTGATGCTATAGTATATAATGCTTTACTTGTATATCCAAGTCTACTTGCTGATATTCCTTCATAATAATTAGCATCACCTTTTACAAGAATCTTGTTGCGAGTATTAAGTGTCTTTGCTGCTCTTCCTGATGTAGCTGGTAGGACATATTGACTTTGTTGAAGCATAAGCTTTAATGTAGGATTTGCTGTCGCTTTATCCATTATTATAGCCATATCATATGTTGTTGTCTTTTGGGCATCATTATTGAGTCCTGTCGGATTTGTAAATACTGTATTAAGACATCCCCAACTTTTTGCTGTCTGATTCATGATGTTGACAAACGCTTCTACACTTCCTGCCAAGTTTTCTGCCACAACGTTGGCTACGTCACAACATGATCCTACAAACATAGCTCCAAGTGCATCACGCACTTTTATCTTATCCCCCGCTTTTAATCCAGCAGTAGTTGCTCCTGATTCAAGACCCGCTATAGCAGAAGCTGAAACTGTGAGTTCTGCTTCCAAATCTTTATTGGCTACAAGTATTGCTGCTGTGACAAGATTTACAAGAGATGCTGGATGGAAAGTAGTGAAGCCACCTTTTGCATAATATATTTGTCTTGTAGTAGCATTAACTACTATTGCCCCTGATGCATTTATTGATGGCTTTGCTGCTTGTATATTATCATTTGCCTTATATACTATTTCATTTGATGCACTCACTGCTGCAGTTGATGCTTGCTGAGTCGTATTTGCTGTAGGTCCAGTAACTGCACTTGGAGTATTGGTATCAGTTATATTATTGGTACTCTTTTCTCTTGATGGACTCATGCTCTCATGACTTACTGTAGGTCCACCACTTGATACTGATTCACCACTACCTGTATTATAATTTACATAATTAGAAGCAAGAACACTTGTGTTGACTGTACTTGTCGTATCACCCGTGAGCTTTGAAGAAGGCGAGTAAAGTATGCTTGTTGTAGGCGCATGGTCATTTGCTCCATATGCTACAGGATTTTGACCATTTGATTGCTGATAATTAATTCCTTGTATCGGGGTAAGCCCTGTCAATGAAGAATTAGGTGCAAGCCCAGGACCAGTATATTGATTTTGTAGATACGCTGTACTTGCATTGGCGCTCATTGTCCTTCCGTCATTTGTACCAGGTGCGCTACCTATAACTACTGTATCAGCATAAGTAAAAGTTGAAAAAAGTAAGTTAAAAATAGTAAAAAGTGCTACTACCTTTTTTAGTTCTTTTTTATACATTTACATCTTCCTCCTTGCTTACTATTCGTTCTGTTTTTTCTTCTTCTATACCTGTAATCTCTGTAAAAAGTTTCATAAACTCTTTACCAGTTATTGTCTCTTTCTCTATTAAGTATTCTGCTATCTTATCAAGAGCTTCTCTATTTTCTCTAAGGAGTTTCTTTGCCTTTTCAAAAGCTTTCTTAAGCATCTCTTTTACTTCTTCGTCAACTGCTGTAGCGGTCTCATCACCGCAATTCATATCTACACCATTTTCAAGATACATACTCCTTGTTGTCGCAAGCCCCATAAGCCCGAACTTCTCACTCATACCATATTGAGTAACCATTGCTCTTGCAAGTTTTGTAGCTTCTTCTATATCATTAGCTGCACCAGTAGTGATAGTATCAAAAACCACATCTTCTGCTGCACGACCAGAAAGATAAACCACAAGTCTTTCTTCAAGTTCTTTTTTTGTATTTAGATATTTTTCTTCTTCTGGAGTCTGCAACACATACCCAAGCGCTCCCATAGTTCTTGGGACTATCGTAATCTTTTGTACAGGCTCTGTATGCTTTTGAAGTGCTGTCACAAGTGCATGCCCAACTTCATGGTAAGACACTATCTTTCTTTCTTCTTTAGATAATATCCTATCTTTCTTTTCTTTTCCCACAAGTACAACTTCTACTGCATCTTTCAAATCTTGCTGACTAACTTTTTCTCTTTTTGCTTTTGCGGCTGTTATCGCTGCTTCATTGATCATATTGGCGAGATCTGCTCCTACTGCACCTGATGTAGAAAGTGCTATCTCTTCAAAATCAACTGTGTCATCCAGCTTTACATCTTTTGCATGAACTTTCAATATATTTACACGACCTTTTAAGTCAGGTTTTTCTACTACTATTCTTCTATCAAAACGTCCTGGGCGAAGAAGTGCCTGATCAAGAATCTCTGGACGATTAGTTGCAGCCATAACCATGATGCCATTATTGATTTCAAATCCATCCATCTCTGACAAAAGTTGGTTAAGTGTCTGCTCTCTTTCACTATCAGCTCCAGATCCAGCTCTTGTATCACGTGATCTACCTATCGCATCTATCTCATCTATAAAAACTATGCAAGGTGCTGCTTGCTTTGCTTGCTTAAAGAGGTCTCTCACTCTTGATGCTCCCACACCAGCAAACATCTCTACAAAATCAGACCCTGTCATAGAGAAGAATGGCACTTTTGCCTCTCCTGCTACCGCCTTTGCGAGAAGCGTCTTTCCTGTTCCTGGAGGTCCAACAAGAAGTGCACCTTTAGGAAGCTTTGCACCTACATAAGTATATTTTTTAGGATTGTGTAAGAAATCTACGATTTCTTGAAGTGACTCTTTCGCTTCATCTTCACCAGCGACATCCTTAAATGTAACTCCTGTCTCCTTTTGCATATATCTTTTTGCCTTGCTTTGTCCTACTCCAAAGATGCCACCCATAGCTCCACCCATACCGGCTGACATACGTCTTGCAAACATACCTATAAGAAGCCAAAGTATAAGAAATGGCGCAAAGGATATAATTAAGTCCATCACGACACTTGCTTTTGCTCCTATAATCTCTATATCACCTTTAGCAAGTAGTTTGTCTACAAGATTATCATCTTGAACTTTTACTATATGATATATTTTATCCTGTGATGCGGTATAGTTCTTCATGAAATTATCAAGTTCTTCCTCTGTGTCTACATCTTGTAAATTGGCATCAAATGGCACACCTTTTTCATATGCATATATATCTTCAGCAGCTATTCGAACTCTATATATAGAACCATCTTCAACTTTTTCCATAAACTCTGAATAGCTTATCTCAAGTTGATTATTGCTCATGAGTCTTCCTGCGCCACCTGTAAAAAGTACAGAATATATAAATAAACTTGTAACTATAGCTATAAGTATTCCAAAAAGTGCTTGAGGTATACCGCCAGGATTACCTTTGCCACCATTATTCTTTTGTTTTTGTCTATTTCCATCCATCTCTAATCATCATTCTCCTTATACACATTATCCTAAAACTGAAATCATATTTTACTATTCATATTGTATCGTCATCCTATGTGGAGCACATATTATCATATCATTGTCTAAGTCTTTCCTGAGGTCACCATGTTTTACACATATCTCATCTGGGCAATTAGCTTCTATGCAACTTACTTTTTTATCTTTTATCTCTATCACATTATAATCGCCACTTTTATCGCCTATCACATAGGTGCCATTAACATTTATATCTATCTTGTGGCCGTTAACTTGTGTGATTCTTTTGCCATCTACATATACACTGATATTGCGACTGTCTTTCTTCAATATAAAAGTAGAAAATATATATGAAAGTATTGCAAATGCCACTATGGCTATTATAGAAATAATTTCAAGCATCTTTACTTTTTTTTCTGATATTTTTTCTCTTTTTCCTATCAGCATAATGATTCTATACTTTTAAGCAGACTTTTTCTTCTTCTTATCTTCTTTTATCTCAACGCTACTTATGTCGCCATCATATACATATTTTGGCTTTTCGCAAGCTGTTATACACTTGTCTGTAACTATTACTTCTTTTATTGATTGATCATCTGGAACTTCATACATCACATCTCGCATAATTTCTTCGACGATACCTCTAAGTCCCCTTGCACCTATATTTCTCTCCATTGCCTTTTTCGCTATAAGCTTAAGTGCCTCATCAGTAAATGTGAGTTTTACATTGTCATATTTTAAGAGCTTCTGATATTGTTTTATAAGTGCATTTTTAGGCTCTTTCATTATCTTTATGAGTGACTCTTCATCAAGCGACTCGAGTGTTGCGACGATGGGGAGACGACCTACAAGTTCTGGAATCAATCCATATTTTATAAGATCTTTTGTCTCACATTTTTTTATATATTCGTCATGCTTTATATCTTTTTTATCCAAAAGCTTTGCATTAAATCCTACTGATGATGTATTGATTCTACTCTCGATAATCTTATCAAGTCCATCAAACGCACCACCGCAAATAAATAATATATTTTTAGTATTTACACGGATGTATTCTTGTTGTGGATGCTTTCTTCCACCAGATGGAGGCACATTTGCATCAGTTCCTTCTATAATCTTGAGTAATGCTTGCTGCACTCCTTCACCAGAGACATCTCGTGTGATACTTACATTCTCACCCTTTTTTGTAATCTTATCTATCTCATCTATATATATAATCCCTATCTCTGTCCTTGCCACATCTCCATCTGCAGCTACAAGAAGTTTTAAAACTACATTTTCTACATCTTCACCTACATATCCAGCTTCTGTAAGAGTTGTAGCATCAGCTATTGCAAAAGGCACACCAAGAAACCTTGCCAAAGTCTCTGCCATATAAGTTTTCCCACTTCCTGTAGGACCTATAAAAAGAAGGTTGGACTTTTGTATGTCTACGTCTTGGTCTTTATTTTTTATTCTCTTATAATGATTATATACTGCTACTGCAAGACTTTTTTTTGCATCATCTTGACCTACAATGTATTGGTCAAGGTATGCTTTGATAAGTGTAGGTTTAAGTATTTCTATCTTATCTAAAATCTCATTTACATTTTCTCTTTTTTCAAAACCTTGATCATTTGACTTTTCTTCTTCAAGCAAATCAAGACACCACTCTACACACTCATCACATATAAAAGTGTCTTCTTTACTTGCTGCTATAAGTTTATGAACTTGACTTGCTGTCTTGCCACAAAATGAGCAAAAAGGTATCTTTGTTTCCATCTATTACATCCTTAACTATCTTTTATCTATAACTTTATCTATAAGTCCAAAATCTTTTGCTTCTTCTGGTGTCATCCAATTATCTCTATCAGTTGCTTTTACTATCGTATCATAATCTTGTCCAGTAAAATCTGAAAGTAAAGTATTCATTCTCTTTTTTATATCTATTATATGTTTTGCTGCTATCTCTATCTCTGTGGCCTGACCTTGTGCTCCTCCAAGTGGTTGATGTATAAGTATCTCAGAGTTAGGAAGTGCAAATCTCTTTCCTTTTGTACCACCAGCCAAGAGAAATGCTCCCATACTTGCTGCCATGCCCATACAGATTGTCTGCACATCACACTTTATATAATTCATAGTATCATATATAGCCATACCTGCTGATATTGAGCCACCTGGGCTATTGATATAAAGAGTTATATCTTTTGTAGGGTCTTCTGCTTCAAGAAGTAAAAGTTGAGCCATAACTATAGATGATAGATCATCTGTAACTTGATCTGCTATAAATATTATTCTCTCTTCAAGAAGTCTTGAAAATATGTCATAAGATCTCTCGCCTTTGCTTGTCTGCTTAATAACATATGGCATAGGTATATAATTTCTTTCGTTCATTTTATCTCCTCTCAAACATTTCACATGTTCACTTCACTATATTTATAAGCTTTATAAAGCTTTTCTTTATTTTATATTCGCATTATCATATAGAAAGTTAAGCACAGCTGGATAGAGCAAATCATCTTTAAGTCTCTTTCTATCTTCTTCATTGGCATATGACTTCTTGAATTTCTCTACATCCATACCATATGATTTTGCCATCGCTGTAAGTTCCTCGTCCACCATCTCATCATTTGCTTCGATGTGTTCAAGTTTTGCTATCTCATCCATCACAAGGCTATTTTTGATACTTTCCAAAGCTCTTGGTCTTAATTCTTTTCTATAGTCGTCTTCTGATTTATTGATCATCTCAAGATATCTCTTTAGATCTATACCCTGATATCTAAGTCTATCATCATAATTTCTAAGCATCTCTTCTACTTGAGCATCTACTGCTTCGTCCGCAAGATCTATAGTAGAATCTTTTACAACCATATCAAGTAACTTTCCTTTTGTATCCTCTTTCATTTGTTTCTCACGAAGTTCTTTAAGTTCTTTTCGTATGCTATCCTTGTAAGCATCAAGTGTATCAAACTCTGACACTTCACTTGCAAATTCATCATCTAACTTTGGTAGCTCTTTCTCTTTTACCTCGTGAATCTTCACTTTAAATAATGCTGCCTTACCTGCAAGAGTTTTTTCATTATACTTTTCAGGGAACGTAACGTGTACATCAACTTCTTCATCTCTACCCTTATCGACAAGTTGATCTTCAAAATTATCTATAAATGTATGGCTTCCAAGTGTAAGATCATAGTTATCAGACTTTCCTCCTGGAAATGCTTTTCCGTCTACATATCCATCAAATGCAATATTCAATATATCTCCCATCTTTGACTTTCTATCCACAGTCACAAGTCTTGCATTCTTTTCTCTTTCGCTGTCTATTCTCTTTTCTACATCTTCTTCACTTACAACTATATCAACTTTATCAATGCTAAGCCCTTTATACTTGCCAAGTTTTATTGGTGGTGCTATAGCTGTCTCTGCTTCATATATAAAAGGTTTATCAAAGCCAAATTGCACAATATTTATCTTTGGTTCAGACAAAATTCTTTCGCCAGTCTCTTTTACTTCTTTATAATAAGTATCATTGATACACACATTTATGGCATCTTCAAGAAATACATTTCTTCCGTAAACTTTATACGCCATCTCTTTTGTAACTTTTCCTTTTCTAAATCCTGGTGCAGAAAGTTTTCCTTTTTCTTTCTGATACACTTTGTCTTCCGCTTTCAGGAAATCGTCTGTGCCTATCTCGATAATAAATTTTGCTTTGTTAATTCCTATTTTTTCTACCTTACAACTCATTGCCATCACCTTTTCTAATTATATTTTTTTGCTTTATATTTTAATAGCAAAACAAACCACCGTCCCCAAATAGATATTTTAGAACGGTATTGATGCTAAATTATACCATAAAATAAGTAGTTTTCGCAAATATATACCTTTATTTTCTTAAAAATCCATATAAATAAGGGTGATGATTTCGCCCTTATCCTGCATAACCCTCTTCAAAAAGCTCTTCATAGTACTCTCTTTTATTTTTCATGGCTATTTTATCAGCTTCAGTAAGCTCATCTTTATTGGCATACCATGTCTTATACTCTACTCGACTTTCATAGCCATCAGAATCTGTCTCAATCCAATTCAAATCATA
>AUXO013626543.1_pt1 | contig 23175 bp, 18 predicted proteins | sample 768731 | NCBI WGS metagenome assembly AUXO01 (sample SAMN02715735, study PRJNA202380) | gut metagenome | biome: sheep rumen | host: Ovis aries | place: New Zealand: Palmerston North | reverse complement strand
AAATCTACTAAAATTTAGCATCAAAGTATTTATTAACTAATTCAATATTGTATTGAATAATATTTTTTAATTGTTTTGTATTATTAACATAAGTAAATTTATTAATAAATTTACTTAATTTAAAAATTATATTTTTTCCATAGAAATTATTTTTAATTTTTGTATTCAAACAATGAATTTCGATTAATTGTTTATCGTTATTATTTTTATAAATACAAATAGCAGATTTATAAGATTTATTATTAATTATGCATTCACCAGCATATATTCCATTAAGTAAAATAATTTTATTTTTTCTATCAAGAAGAATGTTTATAGTAGGAAAACCTAATTTTCTTCCTTCTTGTTTGCCTTGAATCGATTTACCTTTAAAAGTGATATCATGATTAAGTAAAATATTAGCTTTATTTATCTTACCTAATTCATAAAGTTGTTTAATTTTATTAGTCTGATATTGCGGATTATATTTAATTGTTACTACTTTAAAATATTGCTTTAATAAATTAATATTACCATCTAATCTTTTACCAAATTTGAAATCACTACCAACAATAATTTTTGATGGATTTATCATTATTAAATATTTTTCAATAAATTTTTTTGCACAAAAATTATTTTTTGTAATGTCAAAAACAAATAAATTTTCATAGTTAGTAGAATCTAAATTTTTAATTCGTTCCATTAAATTATTTAAATATTTTCCTTTTGTTAATCCAGTTCAAATTAATAAAATATTAAATTTATTGCCGGCTTTATTAAATAATTTTTTGTGCCCTAGATGTAAAGAATCAAAAGAACCGATTATTAATGGTAACCTTTTAATTTTTTTTAGTGATTTCATATGCTAATATACCACAAGCAACTGATACATTTAATGACTGTATTTGACCAAACATATCTATTTTAATTAATTGATCAGATTTATCAATTAAAATTCTTGATATACCTTTATGTTCATTACCAACAATTACAGCTATTTTATTAGGAAAATTAATTTTATTAATTGAAATTGCTTTATCTGATAAAACTGAGGCATAAATAAAGAAGTTATTTTCTTTTAGCTTTTTTATAGTTTGTGATATATTATTAACTTTAATTAAGTTAATATTGTTAATTGCACCCATACTTGTTTTAATTACAAAATCATTAATTTGTACTTGATTATCTGATTTATAGATAACACAATTTATTCCAAAAGCTTCACATGTTCGTAAAATTGCACCAAAATTTTGTGGATCTTCAATAGAATCAAGAATAACAATTCTATGGTTCTTTTTATTATTGTTAATTTTTAAATAGTCATCAATATTTAAATCATCTTTGTTTGTGGAAAATAATTCAGTAATAATAAATTGATGATTTAAATTTTTATTAAAATTATTAAAAAAAGTAAAATCGTGATGTATTTTTATTTTAATTCCTTTATTCTTTAAATTTTTAATTTCAAATTTATTAGTTTTATATAGATGAACTTGTTTAATTTCATCCTTATTTATTATTATTTGATATTCTAATGCATTTTTACCATATAGGTATTTCATATTTCATGTATTGAGTTAAATACTAATTACTATTAAAATGTTATTTTTTAAACCTAAGACTTCTTAATGCAATAGCAAATCTTAATAATAATCAAACAAGCATAATGTATTTGATTAATAATTCCATACTAAATAAAGAAATCATTTGTCTTGTCATATTAGGATGACTTCGAGATAATTGAGATATGTTTGAAAACTCATTACTTCTTTTAAAATTACTAATTTGGACTATGATAGCGATCATTGTAAGTAATGTGAAAACTGCACCAATACCAAAATATAAAATGTTTATAATTGTTTGTGCTGTTCAAGTTTTGTTTTTTATAACCATAATGATTGTAGTGCAGAATAATACTATTGCTGCCAAAAATGATATTATCAAAGTGAAAATAGAAATTTTTGTTAATGTCATTGCAGCTTTTTTTGAAGTATATCATCCAATTAAAGAAACAATAAAACATATTATTGCACCAATACCAAACACATATACCATAAATTGTGCTGAAAACAAGCTAACAACTATAGAAAACCCTACAGATTGAGAAACAATATAAAAAGTTCATACTGTAATGTTAAAACCTAAACTACGATCATAAATACGGAATCTTCAAATATAGTAAAGTATTAATGAAAAAATCATTAGTCCTATTGCTGTACAAAGAATTGCAACAATCATAGTAAATAATTTATTTACTATTTCCTCATTTTCTCATCACTCTTCTGTTAAACCACAATATTTTTTAAATATTCATACTCATAAAACACCTAAAACAAGTGAAAATGCTGCAATTGTAAAAAAACCAATCCCAGCATGTAAAAATGATTTCACCAAAATAGAAGATTGTTGTGTATTAAGTTTGTCACTTCCTTGAATATAAACTTGATTTTTCATTCTTCTTCCAAACATAATGTATTAATTATACAAATAAGAAAATAATAAATATTTATGATTTTTATTAACTTATAAGTAGGTCACAATTATATCTTAAAGTACCTACTTAAATAAAAAAATCACTGAGTTTTTTAAGTAAAACAATAAAAAAAGATCAATTTATATGAAACCAAATGAATAATTATTATAAACATTTTTCATTATGGAAAAGAAGAAAACCTGATAAATTAATTGTCAATAATTTAATTTTAAAATTTATTGATAGTTAAACTATTCATGGTTGGGATGTAATTGAATTAAAATGATTAATATATATTAACTATTCAGCTTTTTTGAATTAAACAGATCTAGAAAAACTATTAAAAAAGAACTTTTAAACAGTAGATATGAAACACTTACTAATGACATTAGTAAGAAGTCAAATGCTTTTTACAACATAACTCAGATTTTATTGCACTAAAGAAAAAACATAATAAATTGTACTTAATTAATTGGCAAGACTTTAAAGCTTACTTTGTATATTAATTCAAAGTAATATATTTATTAACTTTAATTTTTATTTTGTTAATGATTTTATTAATCAATTGAACTTTTTCAGTTTTAGAAATGTTTATATTTTTAACAAAAAATGTTTGGACACCATAATAGATACTAAAGTATCTTATTAATTCCTTTGTAGAAGTAAATAAAAATATAGGTGCACCTGGTCGTATGTTAGATAATGCTTTAATTTTTTCCATATCATTTGAAAATAATGCAATAAATGAGTATGGAAATTTTTGTTCAACTAATTCATTAGTTGGTTTAATTTTATTAGCTAATTTTTTAATTTCAGTTTTAATTTTTTGTTTAAAATTTGTTTTTTTAAAATAAAAATTTATTGATCGTTCATAATCAAATAAATGTTCAGATTTGATATCAATGTTTGACATTATATTAATTGCTGATAATGGATATTTACCATTAGCAGTTTCTCCAGAAAGCATTGTAGCATCAGCTCCCCGATCAACTGCAAAAAATACATCAGTAACTTCTGCGCGTGTAGGTAAGATGTTTGATTCTAATGAATCTAACATTTGTGTAGCTACAATAACAGGTTTTCCATTAAAACGACATCTTCTAATCATTTGTTTTTCCCAATATGGAACATCATAATAAGGAATTTCTAATCCTAAATCACCTCTAGCAACCATAATCCCGTCACTTGCCTTAATAATCTCATTTAGATTTTTAATCGCATGTGAAGATTCAATTTTAGCAATAATTTGGATACTAGGTCGATTGTTTTTAATTAAGATATTTCTAATTTGTTTTACATCTTTTGCACTATTACAAAAACTTGCAGCAATATAATCAACATTGTGTTTGCAAGCAAATAAAATATCATTGTAATCAACTTCTGACATAAATGGGAGTGAATATTGTGTATCGGGTAAATTAATTCGTTTGCCTTGACTAATACTATAAGTATTTAATGCAATAGTTTTTATTATTCCTTTATTTGCATCAACATCAATTACCTTTAAAGTTAATTTTCCATCACTAATTAAAATAATTGAATTAGGTTTTACATCATTTGCCATGTTATAAGTTTTAGTGGCATCACTTACACTGAATGAATTGTTATCACCAATAATATTTTTTTTAGTACTTATGCATACTATTTGATTTTCTTTAACAATGTAACTATCTTTTTTTAACTTTGATATTCTAATTTCTGGACCTTTAGTATCAAGCATGATTGCAACATTAACATCCATTTTATGAGCTACTGATCTAATAATTTCAATTTTTGCTAAATGTTCATTTTGATTACCATGGCTAAAATTTAATCTAAAACAATTAACACCAGATTTTATTGCTTGTTCAATATTATTAGAAGCAATGTTAACTTGATTTGAAAATGATTTTAATTTTAATTGTTTAACATCATTAATACCATTGATTAATGATGGACCTACTGTTGCAATGATTTTTGTTTTTTTTATGTAATTTTCACTTAAATTATTAATCATATTTTATTTTTTGTTGTACTTAAAGTAATCTTTTAATAAAGCAATTTTTTCTTTTTTTAATGGTGCATTAATAGATTTTTCAAGATTGGTTCCAACAATTCTACCATTAATGAAATCTACTGAATAACTTTTATTATCTTTTTGTGCTAGATCAACACTAAAAGCCCCCATTAAATTACCCATAATACGATCTTCTGATGTTGTAGTGCCACCTCTTTGTATGTAGCCTAAAACATCAGCGCGTGATACACGATTTGTTCTTTTTTGCACTTCAGCTACAATTTCATTTAAAGTTGGTAATCCATCACGTCCATAGATTTTTTCTGTAACAACAATTAAACATGAACGGTGTCCATTTTTTTCAGTTTCATTAGCTAATTTGACAATATCATCTACAGTCATAATGTTGCTACTAGTAATAATTCCTTCAACTCCACAAGCAATACCAGCATTTATAGCTAAATCTGGAAATCTTCTTCCCATTACTTCAATTAAACAAATACCTCTATGTGAATCAAAACTATCTTTAATTGAATCAATGCAAGTCACAATATTATTAAGTGCTGTAGAAAAACCGATGGTTTTTTCAGTTGAATTAATATCATTATCAATTGTAGCTGGTAGACAAATTACATGCATACCTAACTTAGTTAATGCATAACCTCCATGATATGAACCATTTCCACCAATTATAAATAAACAATCAATCTTATGCTTTTTTAAAATTTTATATGCTTTAATTTGGTTTTTTTCTTCTTTAAATTCTGGGCATCTAGAAGTACCAATACAAACATTTCCATTATCATAAAAAACTGATAGAAAATTAACATCAGGTTTTGTAAAATTTTCGTTTAACAAACCATGAAAACCTTCATTAATCAACACTGATTCTATGTTAAGACTTGAACATTTTTTAACAATTGTAATAATGCAATTGTTCATTGCTGGTGAATTACCACCTGAAGCTAGAATTCCTATTTTTTTAACCATTTTTGTTTACTTTCTTTGGAGTAGTTGTATTAATTGAATAAAAAGAAGCTAAACCATCATATTTAGCTCTTGCACCTAATTCATTTTCAATTAAAAGTAATCGATTATATTTACAAATTCTTTCTGATCTTGACATTGAACCAGTTTTAATTTGTTTTGAATTTAATGCAATAGCTAAATCAGCTATAGTTGTATCTTCTGTTTCACCTGAACGATGAGAAATAATAGCACATCAATTAACATTTTGCGCCATTTGAATAGATTTAATTGTTTCTGTTAAAGTACCAATTTGATTTAATTTTATTAAAATTGCATTTGCTACTTTATTTTCTATACCTTTTTGTAAATATTTTGGATTAGTACAAAAAATATCATCACCAACTAATTGAATATGATCACCAATAGATTCATTTAATTTTTTAAAACCATCTCAATCATCTTCACTTAAACCATCTTCAATAGAAATAATTGGATATTTAATAGTTAATTCTTTCAAATAATCTATCATTTGGTCAGTTGTTTTTATTGCTTGATCTTTTGATCAAACATTCGCATCAAGTGCTTTTTTAAAAATATATTTTTTTGATTCAGTATCATAAAGTTCACTTGCAGCAACATCTAAAGCAATAGCAACATCTTTATTAATACCTTCGCGATATCCTGCTAATTTAATTGCTTCTACCATTAATGATAATGCTTCATCAGCTGTTTTTAAATTTGGTGCAAAACCACCCTCATCACCTTTACCTGTTGATTCTTTTTTATCTTTTAAAATTTTTTCAAGAGCATGAAAACATTCTGAAGAAATTTGACATGCTTGATGAATTGAATTAGCTCCTACTGGTACAAACATGAATTCTTGAAAATCAATGGTGTTATCAGCATGAGCTCCACCGTTAATAACATTCAACATTGGAACTGGTAAATCAAAAAAATCAATATTTTGTTTAATAATATTTTTACGGATGTGTGCATATAATGGTAAGTTATTAGCATTTGCAGCAGCACGTGCGCATGCTAAACTTACTGATAAAATAGCATTAGCTCCTAATTTTGACTTATTTTCTGTTCCATCAAGATTAATCATTAATTGATCAATTTTAGTTTGATCATTTACATTCATTCCTATTAACAATGGAGCTAATGCTTCATTAACATTTTTTACTGCTTTTAATACACCTTTACCGTAAAATCTATTTTTTTCACCGTCACGCATTTCTAATGCTTCTTTTGTTCCAGTTGAAGCACCAGATGGTACCATTGCTAAGCCACTAACTCCTGATTTAGTTGTAACTTTACAAGCTATTGTAGGTCAACCTCTTGAATCAATAACTTCATATGCTAAAACACTTGCAATTTTAAATTTAGAATTTTTGTTGAAAAATATAGTACTCATAATAAAGAATTATATTATTTTTTGATATAAGCAAATGCACTATTAAGGTCTCATTTAGATTGTTTTAATCTACATAATTCTTGTACTGATCCAACAGTATTTAACATCATAGCTAAATCATTACTAAAACTTCTAATGTAAAAACCTTTTGAAACATTAAGTATTAATTCAATAATTCCATTTTCACTATCTAAATTTACTAATTCATATTCTTTTATTTCGACTTTAACTGGGTTTAATTTAATTTTTGAATTAGCACGCGCAAGTTTATAAGATCTAACACCATTGATTTTTTTAGCACTAAAGATTGGGGGAGTTTGTCAATATTCTTTTTTAAATTGCTCTATGGCATTAATTACATCATTTTGAGTAAGAGATTTGTTAAAAGGTTTTTGTTTAATAATTTCAGACTCCATGTCTAATGATTTTGTAAGTATTCCTAATTTAATTTTGGTGTAATACTTCTTGTCATGATTGATTATTTCATTTAATTTTTTTGTATTTTCATTAATAGCAATTATTAATACACCTGTAGCAAAAGGATCTAATGTTCCACCATGTCCAACTTTTTTAAACTTATAATATTTTTTTAAATATTGAACAATATCATTTGATGTTCAATTTAGAGGTTTATTAATTGCAAAAATACCTATATTTTCTAATGTTGATTTATTAATTGAAAAAATATTTTTCCCATTATCTTTTTTCAAATATTCTTTCATGATCACTAATGAATTTTTTTCAATATTTTTCAATAAGATTTCTTTGTGATTTTAAATGTTCATCATTTATTTTTTTAAGTTCTTTAACCAATGTCTTAGGTAAGTTTAATCAATTATTTAATGCAATGCAAACTTTTTCAATTAGTATAAAAGCGATAGCAATAGGGAATATCATAGTTAATTGAGTAAAACTGCCTGTATCATTTGTTATTTTTATTTGTTCTAAATCATGGAAGTCTCAATTATAACATTTATTATTAATATTACTAAATGCACCATAAATTGAATAATAAAAATGATTAAAATCACCACTTTTATTTACAATTGCAGCTTCAATTTCTCCTCTAAAAATCCAGTTTGGTAATGGAGTAAAATTAACACTTATTAAAATTGCTCCATAAACCACTACATATATCCACAAAACAAATCAAATAATTTTTCCGTAAATACAGTTAAACAAATTTTTATTAATCTCATTTTTATCATAAGGGTAGTTAGAATTTGCATAAGTGTGAATATTATGAAATATAGGAGTTACCAAGTGATAAATTAAAGTATAAATTATTTGATAAATAGTAAATTCTTGCATTTTTCCCATTAATCAGTAAGGGAACATAAATACTCAATAAACAATCATCACTAAATTTATGTAAATATTGATAGCAATAGTGAATGAATTTGAATTAAATATTCTTGTTCGATATGCAGTTAAAAAAAGGATGTAATAAACAATTAATAAGATATTAGTTAAATTTGTGAAGTATAGAAAAAAATTAAAAATAATTCGTGCTCAAATAGGGTCAAATAGTTGTTGTGTATTTGCTCATTTTTCATCTAAATTTTGGCAAATTGAAAGTAACCCACCTACTAAGCCAATAAATATTCCTAATATAGCAAAAATAAAATTAACAGATTTGAAATTATGTTTTCGAATATAAAAATGACTAAAAGAAATTACTTTTCTATATTTTATATTTTTATTTGATATTGGTGTAAAAGTTTTAGACATAAATACAATTATATAATTACATATGTATATATGGGCTGTATATATGGGCAATAAACTATTAAATAAAGTAATAATTCAAGGTGAATTAGTTAATGGTTCATTTGGTAAAAGTAATGATCACGTATTTTTTGCTCAAATCAAACAAGAAAGAAAAATGATTAATTTCACTTGGATTGATTATTTTTCAATTTATGCTCTTTCCCCACTTTCAAATAAATTGGCTGAAATTATGAAAACTAATCCTAATTCTAAGATTATTATTGAAGGTGAACTTCACACGAAGATAACGAAACCTTCTAATGAAGTAAAAATGCGTATTTTAGTTAACAAAATTGTTGACGTATCTAGTATAGAAAATACTCAAACAAAATAATTTTTAGAAAGGACTAAAAAATATGAATGAAAAATTAAATATATTAGCCGGAGAATTTCTTGCATGTGGAATTGTTGATTTATTTCCAAATGCAAAAATTGACCGATTAACTTTAACTGATGATGGGTTTAGATATTCATTTTGATTACCTAAACAAAATAAATTATCTTCTAATGATTTTAGCACTATTAAAAACAAATTAAATGCATTGTATTGTAAATCGCTTAATGTCTCATACACCAAAAAATCATTAAATGATGTTAAATCTATTTTTAAAAACAATAAATTTAAACTTTATCAAATTAATCAATCTAAATTAAAACAATTTAATTTGATTAAAATTGGAGATAAATTTATTGATATTATTGATTCGACTAATGATAAAAAACTCCCAAATCCAAATTTTATTAAATTAACAAACATCTCAGGTGTATATTTTGACAATAATGCAAAAAATGAACAATTAATTGCAATTGATGGATGAGCAAAAGAAAATAATAAAGCATATAAAGAATATGAATTATTTTTAAATGAAAAATCACAAAGAGATCACCGTAAAATAGGTGCAAAACTTGAATTATTTTGCTTTGACAAACTTATTGGACAAGGTTTACCGATTTGACTAGAAAATGGAACAAATATTAAATTTGAAATTGAAAATTATTGTCGTGAATTATTATTCAAAAATGAATATAAATTTGTTCAAACACCAATTTTAGGTTCTGTTGATCTATATAAAATTTCAGGGCACTGAAATCATTATAGAGAAAATATGTTTCCAGTAATTAAAGTTGAAAATGAACAATTTGTTTTGAAACCAATGAGTTGTCCGCATCATATTACTTGTTATAAACAACAGCCTCATTCCTACAAAGAATTACCTTATCGTATTGCTGAATTTGGTATTCAACATCGATATGAAGCATCAGGTGCATTAACTGGATTGGAACGTGTAAGACAAATGCAATTGGTTGATACTCATACCATTTTAATGCATAGTCAAATTGAAAGTGAAATTTCACGTTTATATCAAATCATACTTGAAGCACATAAAACATTAGGAACAAAAATTTATTCTATTGATCTTTCTTTACATGATCCAAAAGATAAAGAAAAATTCTTTGACAATGAAAAAATGTGACAAAATGCTGAAAAACAGTTAGAAAAAGCACTTAAAAAACTTAATGTTCCTTATAAAAAAGTTGTTGGTGAAGCTGCGTTTTATGGACCTAAAATTGATATCCAAATGAAAACTGTCTTAAATCATATTATCACTATATCAACTATTCAATTAGATTTTCTTTTACCAGAAAGATTTAATCTTGAATACATTGATAAAAATGGTAAAAAAAGTAGACCTGTATTTATTCATGCTGGAATAATTGGCACATTTGAAAGATATTTATCAATCTTACTTGAACAAACAAATGGTGCTTTACCATTATGATTATCACCAATCCAAGTATTATTAATTCCAATTAATGATATAACACATTTTGAAAAAACTAAAAAAATGCAACTTGAATTATTAAAATATAACATTAGAGCAAAAATTGATAATAGTGATGAAAGATTATCTAAAAAAATTAGAAATGCACAACTTAACAAAATTCCTTATGTCTTAGTATTAGGAGATAATGAATTAAATTCTAACACTGTAACATACCGTTGTTATGGTAAAACAAATGAAGTTAATGTTAGCTTTAAACAATTTCTAAATAAAATTTGTAAAGATATTAAAGATAAAAAATAGTATTGTAATGATCAAGAATAACAAAAAACATATTGATGCTAAAATTTCTAAAAATATCAATAATTTTATTATTCTTGATATTGCTGGTTCAAACTTTTCTAGTACTATAGAAATTGTTAATTTTGCATTAAAAAAAAATCAAACTGATTATGCAATAATCCTTACTAATGCAAGTTATATTTCATTATTAACCAATAATTTATTACAAAAAAATTGTGTTAAAAATTGTTATTATATTTGTGATTATGGTGCAGAAATTTATGATGCTTCTTCAAAAACAAGAACATTTTTTCCTATCGATGACACTAACAAAAAATTAATGCTTTTTCACACAGGGATAATGCTTTCATTATGTATAGTTTTTTCTACTAAAACTACAAATTATTGCTATTGTAATTCTACTTATAAATTTAATAGTTTTTTAAAAGAACACCAAATTACTTGTAAGCGAGTTGATAATTTTTATAGTTTAAATAACATATTAAAAGAAACAGATGTACTATCATTTACTTTTTATGATGATAGCAATGATCAAATTGTTCAAAAATTTAATATCTTTAAAAAGCTTGCAGAATCATGGAAATTTAATTTATCACAAGTTACTGAAAAATATTTCTCTATTACTAATGAAAATGTAAATAAATTAAATACAATTCAGAAACTGTTTCAAAATAATAACTTTTTATTAATTAATAATTTCTATTATCTTGCTCTTACTTCATTTGATCGACAATGTTGAAATTTTTTCAACATAAATCATTTGTGTAGTACTGAATGCATGGTTAAAATTAATGACATATTTATGCTTAATCCTGAAAGCACAAAAAATTTTAATATCGCTAATCTAAATAAAGTTATTGAAAACATAATTAATAAAAAAATATAATTCATTTTAATTAGATTTGATATGTCAGATTCAACAAAAATAATTAAAGTTATTGGTGCTAAAGAAAATAATCTTAAAAATATTAATGTTTCTATTCCTAAAAATAAATTAGTTGTTATTACAGGAGTTAGTGGTAGTGGAAAATCTTCTTTAGCATTCGATACTATTTTTGCTGAGGGGCAAAGACGTTATCTTGAATCTTTATCAACATATTCACGTCAATTTTTAGGTGGTAATAAAAAACCAAATGTTGATGCAATAGAGGGAATGTCTCCAACAATTGCTATTAGTCAAAAATCAACTTCCAAAAATCCTCGTTCAACTGTTGGTACAGTAACTGAAATTTATGATTTCTTACGAATTTTATTTGCACGAATTGGAGAACCATTTTGTCCTAATGGACATGGTAAGATTAAAACATTAACAATCCAACAAATTTCTAATCAAGTTGATACTTTATTTAAAGAGAATGATAGAATTCAAATTTTATCAGTTTATGTAAGAAAACAAAAAGGAACATTTGCTAAAGAATTAGATAAATTAAGAAAGAATGGTTTCTTGCGTGTAAGAATTGATGATAAAATTTATTCTTTGGATGAAGAAATTAATCTAGAAAAGAATAAATTTCATAATATAGATATTGTTATCGACCGTATTATTGGACACCATGATAATGAAACAAAATCACGGATTAATGATTCTATTGAAACTGGATTAAAATATGGTAATAAAAAAATCATTGTTGTTATTAATGATCAAGAACATATATTTTCTGAAACTCATTCATGTGATATTTGTGGTTTTTCTATACCTGAAATGGAACCAAGATTATTTTCATTTAATTCACCAATTGGAGCTTGCCCAGTATGTAAAGGATTAGGTGTAACATTTGAACCTGATGAAAATAAAATGGTACCAAACCCAGAATTATCTATTACTGAAGGCGGAATTGAATATTATAAAAATACGGTCGGTACTAAAAATATTGAATGACAGCAATTTGAATCAATGTTGAAACATTACAAAATTCCATTAGATAAACCAATTAAAGAATTATCAAGAAAACAATTAAACTATATTTTTTATGGTTCAGATGAACCAATTAAATTTAATATTACATCAGATAGTGGAATCAAAAGACAAGGTAGTAATTATTATGAAGGTATACTTAATCATGTAAAACGTTTATATTTTGATACAAAGAGTGAATTATTAAGGTCATTTTATGGTAAATTCATGGTAGAAAAGAAATGTAAAGCATGCAATGGTAAAAGATTATCCAAAGAAGCTTTATCAATCAAAATAAATAATAAGAATATCATTGAATTAACAGACATGCCAATCAATACATTACTTGATTATTTTTTAGATTTAAAATTAACAGAATATCAAAAATCAATAGCTAATTTAATTATTAGTGAAATAATTAACCGTTTATTATTTTTAAAAAATGTTGGGTTAGATTACATAACATTATCACGTTCAGCATCTACACTTTCTGGTGGAGAATCACAAAGAATTAGATTAGCTACACAAATTGGTTCTGTATTAACTGGAATAATTTATGTTTTAGATGAGCCATCAATTGGTTTACATCAAAAAGATAATAGTAGATTAATCGATGCATTAAAAAAGATGCGGGATTTAGGAAATACAATTATTGTTGTGGAACATGATGAAGAAACAATGCGTGCTGCTGATTATTTAATTGATATTGGTCCAGAAGCTGGTGAAAATGGTGGTAAATTAGTTGGATGTGGATCAATTCAAGATATCATTAATTGTAAAAATTCTATTACAGGTCAATATCTTTCACATAAAAAATTTATCCCTATTCCTAAAGCACGAAGAAGTGGTAATGGTAAAACCATTACTATAAAGGGGGCGAGTGCTAATAATTTAAAAAATATTGATGTGACTTTTCCACTAGGTAAATTCATTTGTGTAACTGGTGTAAGTGGTAGTGGAAAATCAACTTTAGTATTAGATACACTATTAGCTAATTTACAAAAGCATTTATTTAATCCATTTGTTGAAACCGGAAAAATAAAAAGTATTTCTGGAATATCAAATGTTGATAAATTAATTATTGTTAACCAAGATCCAATAGGAAAAACTCCAAGAAGTAATCCAGCCACTTATATTGGTGTTTTTGATGAAATTAGAGAATTATTTGCTTCAACACAAGATGCACGTGCCAAAGGATATAAAAAAGGAAGATTCTCCTTCAATGTTCCTGGTGGAAGATGCGAAAAATGTCAAGGAGATGGAGTAATTAGGATTGACATGCAATTTCTTCCAGCTGTATATGTTAAATGTGATGAATGTAATGGAAAAAAATATAATGATGAGACACTAAGTGTCAAATATAAAGGAAAATCCATTTATGATGTATTGCAAATGTCAGTAAATGAAGCAGTGGATTTCTTTAAAAATATTCCTTCCATTCATCATAAAATAACTTTATTACAGGATGTAGGATTAGGTTATTTAAATCTAGGTACAAGTTCTACAAATTTATCTGGCGGAGAAGCACAAAGAATTAAATTAGCAAAATTCTTACAAAAAAATAGTACAAAAGATACAATTCTTGTTCTTGACGAACCAACTACTGGTTTACATGTAGATGATATTGCTAAATTATTAAATGTTTTAAATCGAATTGTTGATAATGGTTCAACATTAATTGTCATTGAACATAATTTAGATTTTATAAAATGTGCTGATTACATAATTGATTTAGGACCAGACGGGGGGAATAATGGTGGTAAAGTTATTGCCACAGGTTCACCTGAGCAAATTATTAAATATAAAGATGTCTCATATACAGCAAAATATTTATATGAGATCTTTAAAAATAATTAAGTATCTATATAAGTAATTTCTTTATCTTTTGATTTTTTATATTGATCGAATGCATTATTTGAATCTTCATTGATTAATTTTATTGCATTTTTTTCTGCTTTTAAATTATTCAAATAATTTTGGTGATTTTTAGATTTGAACATAATTTTACCAACAATAAAATTAGTGGGAAAGAATAATATAAAAAATGATGAAACACTTATTAATATTCTTACCATTCATCGTCACAATTGATTATTTTCTCAATATGGGATAAAATTGGATATGACAAATAAAACAAATAAACAAATGCTAATACTAAAAATAAATGGTAACATATCAATATTTGCTAGTTTTAATATTCGTAAACTTAATGTTAATAATATTGAAAAAACAATAGGTAAAATGAATATCCATAATAAATTTCAATTAAATATTAATGATCCTTTATTGTAAATTTCAATTGATTTATTTATTTCTAATTGGTCAATAGCGTTTGGATATTTTGTTATTAATCAATCATAATTTATTGCTGTAATCTTTCCTTTTCATAAAATTCCATTATGAGGAACTATTCAATCAAGGTTGTAAATGTCAATTTCACAAAATAAAATCCAAAGTATTAAAAATATGATAAAAATTAAAATTACACATATTGCAATTTTTCATGGTCTTGTTTTTGCTTCAAATTTTATTTTCATATTTACTGAGAAATAAATTCACTAATTATTTTTGAAATTATTTTACTAATTGATAATGTATTAACTTTTCATTCATTACCATCTTTATTATCAGCAATTAATTTAATTAATGAACATTCAATATGGTATTTATTAGCAACTTGTAAACATGATGCACCTTCCATATCAATTGCATCAACATCATGAATTGAAAAATTATTTTTAATCTTATTAGATAAGAATGAATCTGCTGTTCCTAATGAAACATTAGGAATAATTTTGAAATTTAATTTATTAACAACATTAAGTATTTCTTTATTAATTTTTTTTGAAGTTATAAATCATAATGGTTCATGTGGAATTTGTCCTATTTTATAACCGAATGTTGTTACATCAACATCAGTATATTTTGCTTTATGTATCAATAATATATCTTTATATTTTAATTTTTTATTATTTGCACCACATGTACCAATATTAATAATCTTATCAACACTTAATTTATTAATTAAAAAACTTATTGTATTTGCAGTATTTGCTTTTCCTACACCTGAAAAAATCAAATAAAAGTTATTTTGTCCATTCTTTATAGAGTAAATAACAACACCATTAATGTTTTTTTTATTACATTTTTTTAAAAAATCAATTCCAATTTCTTGCTGGATTGCAATAACAAAGGCAATGTTCATTAATATTTCCTCTTTATTTCATTATATAGTAACAAAAAACACTGGTTTATATTGGTTTTTGATAATTTTAAATACTTAATCCTATTAGAAACATCTTCTTTAGTTCTATATGGTTCAAGTTTATCTGCACAATATAAAATTTTTGATAACTTTGAACATTTTTTTGGTGGAATAACATGATTTTTAATTGCTTCTAAAATTAATTTATTAGTTATGTTGAACTTGTCTTTAATATAATTAGCTGCACTTAATCCATGTAATGTATGTATTGTTGGAAAATGATTTTTATTATATTTTTTTGCATATTTAATTAATTCACTATCGGTAAATTCTTTGCAAACATCATGATACATAGCAGCAATATATACTTCTTTTAATTTTTTGTAATTCAATGACTTAGCAATTTCAATTGCAGTATCTTTCACTCTTAATATATGTTCAAATCGTTTAATTGACATTAAAGGTTTAATTTGTTGTTCAATATATAAACCATTATTGCTAATATATTGCATAATTTCTTTAGGTAAATATTTTTTATTTGGATATTTTTGTAATTCTTGACTAGATGTATGTACTTTCTTGAATTTTAAAAAGATTATTGCTTTTTCAGGTATGTTATCAATATTATCTCTATTACCAACAACCAATTGAGTATTATTGAGAATATACTGATAATTTTTTCACTTTTTAAAATCTATATATCGGTCTGCACCAATTAATAAATAAATCTTACTATTTTTAAATTTTGATTTAATGTATTTAATTGTTTTATATGTGTATGATGGAGATTTAGATTTAGAATCTATTTCATACTTTAATATCTTAGCTCCCCCAACTTTTTTGCACAAAATTTTACACATTGATATTCTATCTTTTACTTGGCTTATATTTGTTTTAGTGCTTTTTAAAGGTGGAATTTTTGAAGGCACAACAAAAGTAATATTAGGTTTAATTTCTCTTTTAGCATTAGCTAAAAGTGCAATATGTCCATTATGTACTGGATCAAAACTACCACCATATATTAAAATTTTTTGTTTTATCATATTCTATTACCAAGTTTTTCTATTTTAATATCATTAAATGTCTTAATTATAATTTTTTCAGCATTTCTAATAATGAATTGACCAACACCTGAGATTTGGAAAATATCAATTCCTGATGATTGATAAAAATATTCAATAAATTTATTGTTTTTCGTTTCATTTTTAATTGATTGTTTTTTAATATCTAAATTTAAAACTAACTTAAAAGATATAGAACATTTGTCTTTTGGATAAATAATGATGTTACATAAATTACCTATATTGTATATTGAATCTTTTTTTATTAAAAAGAATGCATTAGTTGGTTTTTTAAATTGTAATAATTTTAATAAATTATTTTTTTCAATATATTTAAAAATATTAGTTGTGTAATTTCAACCAGGAGCATCAATTAGTATATGATGATTAATTTTAACTTTGTTAAAATTAAGTGTTGTATTTAAATTTTTATTTGTAATTAATGATTGTTTATCAATTTTATTTAGTTTAATTAAAGCATTAATCAAGGAAGATTTACCAGCATTAGTTTCACCCAAAAAATATAATTTAATTTTCCAATCTGTTTTTAATATAAATTGATTAACTAAATTGATACCTTGATTAGATTTAATACTTGTAAGAAATATAATCTGTTTTTTAATTCCTATACTTCCCAATAAATTAATTAAATTATTTTTAATTTTTAAATAATTAAATTTGTCTAGAACTAAATCAGCTTTATTAAAAATAAAGATTACATTTTTCCTATTTTTAAATTTTTCTATTAAATCAAAACTAATATTTAATATGTCATTAATAAGAAATACAATATCTTTTTCATTTAAAACAATATCATTGATATTTTTATTAGCTAAAAGTTTTGCTTGATTTTCTTGTAAATCATGTGAATAATGCATCAAATTTCAACATCGTTCACAATAATCAAAATCAAGATTCTTTACATAACTGATTGAATTTTTATCTAATGATAAAATTTGTTTGCATGCTTTGCATCTTTTGATAATATGTTTACTCATAATCGAGAAGGTTATTACTTTTGTTAAAATCAACCTTTGAATCTATATGTGGTGCAATATTAGCTATTTTTATTTTTTTAAATTGCAATTTACTAATTTTTGTATTTTTATCACCAATTATAATTTCTGATGATTTAATAAAACATAATTGATCAATTTCATTAACCAATTGAATTGTACTATTTGACTTAACTAAATGAATACTAGTAATAATACTTGGATTAGATTTTGGTTGATTTACTAAACTTTTACCAATACTTGGACGATTAGAAAATGGAATTTGATCAAGTTTAATTCGTTTCATACCTGTATTCGCAACTAATAATAAAGTTTTATTATTTATTTCATTATTAGAAAAAGCAAAAATTCCTATTACTTTATCATTATTATTCAAATTCATTGCTTTAACTCCAGCTGCAGTCGCAGAAACCAAACTAATTTGATTAGAATTTGTAATATAACCAACACCATTGCTGTTGATAATACCAATGTTAGTTTCATCTCTATCATTATTTAATAATAAGCAATCACTTATTAAATCATGCTCACTTAATTTAATAATTTTTGAAATTTTAATGTTTTTAGAAATATTAAGATCTCTAATTAAAGTTCTTTTAATCATTCCTTTTTCAGTAACAATCACTAAACATCTTTGATCATTGATATTATTATCAAAATTGAAAGCATTAATAATTTTTTCATTATCAGTTAGTTTTACTAAATTATTTATATGAATCCCTATATCTTTCCATTTAGCTTGTTGAATTTTATATGTAGGAATGCATACATAATTTCCTAATGATGTAATAAATAAACATTTATCTTTTTGATTAGAAATAAATTGTGCAATAGGAATATCACCATCTTTAATTCTTATTGTTTTGTAATCAACATTACTGAAAACTTGTTTAGATAATGATTTTAAATATCCATCTCTTGTTGCAATAATAGTCATTTCACGATCATCAATTGTTTCGTTTGTATCAATTTGAATTTTTTCATTTTCATCACTGATTTGTGATAATCGGTTGTGACCAAATATTTTTTTGAATTCTCTTAATTTCTTTTTTAATAAATTATTTCGGTATTGTTGTGAATCAATAATTAATTTTAATTCTTGAATATTCTTATTTAAGTTAGTTAATTCATCTTTTAGATTGTTTACATCAGTATTAGACAAATGATATAAACGTAAATTTACTATTGCTTCAGCTTGTAATTCAGTGAATGCAAGACGATTCATAATGTTTTGTTTAGCATTATCTTTATTAGAGGCATTTCTAATTATGTAAACCACGTCATCAATAATATTAATTGCTTTTATTAAACCTTCAACAATTTCTTTTCTTTTTAATGATTTATCTAAATCATATTTACTTGCAACAATTATTACATGATTGGCATGTTTAATATATTCATCTAATGCTTGGAAAATAGAAAATTGCACAGGTTTATGATTTAATATGGCTACCATATTAATTCCAAAAGTAATTTGCATTTCACTTTCTTTGTAAATAATATTTTTTAATAAATCAAAATTATTAATTTTGTTTACATCAAGAACAATATTAATTCCATTTTTGTCAGATTCATCTCTTACTTCTTTAATATTAAGCACATCATATTTTTCTTTAATTTCATCTAATTGACGAATAATTTGAGATTTATTAGTTTCATAAGGGATAGATTTAATAACAACTTGTTTATCATTTAATTTTTTAATTTCACCACGAATGTAGATTTTACTTTTCCCATTGTTATATGCATCAAGTATGCCCTGTTTATTAAGAATAATACCACCTGTAGGAAAATCAGGTGCAGGCATAACATCTAAAATTGATTTTAAATGACAATTTGGTGAATCAATTCTGGTAATAATTGCTTCAATTATTTCATTAGTATTAAATGGAGGAATATTTGTTGCATAACCAGCTGCAATTCCACTTGCACCATTAATTAATAGGTTAGGTAACAAAGTAGGAAGAATAATAGGTTCTTTTTCTGAATCATCAAAATTATTTGTAAATTCAACTGTGTTTTTATTAATATTTTCGGTCATTAATTGACCAAATCTACTTAATCTACACTCAGTATAACGCATAGCTGCAGCACTATCACCATCAATTGAACCATTATTACCATGCATATCAAGCAATACATTATTATTTTTCCATTGTTGGCTCATGCGCACCATGGCATCATAGATTGATGTATCTCCATGTGGGTGATATTTACCAATAACTTCACCTACAGTCCTTGCTGATTTTTTATGAGGAGCATCATAGAATAATCGTAAATTATTCATTGCATAAATAATTCTTCTTTGCACAGGCTTTAACCCATCTCTAATATCAGGTAGTGCACGATCTTGAATAATATATTTTGCATATTTTGCAAAATCATTTGACATTACATCTTCTAAAGTATTATTAATGAGATTTTTATTGTATGACATAACTTATTCTTCCAATAATGTAAAATCAACATTTTCATTAATTCATTTTTTTCGTGAACTTACATTATCTCCCATCAACGTTGAAACTTGTTTTTCTGCTATGGCATGATCATCAATGTTTACTTTAATAAATTTTCTTACATTAGGATCCATTGTAGTTTCTCATAATTGTTCAGCATTCATTTCACCAAGTCCTTTATATCTTTGAATATCATATGATTTAAATTGTTTGCGGTATTCATCTAGTTCTTCTTCACTTCAAGCATATTTAACATTAGCATTATCTTTGCTACTAATTTTATACAGTGGACTTTGAGCAATATATATGTGGCCTTGTTCAATTAATGGTTTCATATAACGATAAAAAAATGTTAATAAAAGAATTTGAATATGTGCTCCATCAACATCAGCATCAGTCATGATAACAACTTTATTGTATTTTAATCCCGTAATATCAAATTCAGGTGTAATACCTGTACCTAAACAAGATATTAAAGTACAAATTTCTTCATTTTTTAATAAATCACTGATATTAGCTTTTTCTACATTTAATACTTTTCCTCTTAAAGGCAAAATAGCTTGATATTTTTTATCTCGAGCTAATTTTGCACTACCACCTGCAGAATCTCCTTCGACAATAAATATTTCATTTTTAGTTCAATCTTTTGATTGTGCTGGAGTTAATTTACCAGAAAGCAGAATTTTCTGTTTATTAGTATTTTTTAATTTTTTAACATCTTCTCTTGCTTTTTTAGCTGCAAGTCGTGCTTGTCTACTTGTAATCACTTTTTCAATAATAGTATTAGCATCATCTTTATTCTCTTCTAGTCAAAAAACTAATTGATCACCAAAAATTTTCTTAACTGCAAATGCCGCTTCTTGTGTAAATAACTTATTCTTTGTTTGACCTTCATAAGCAATAATTTTTTCTGGAACTCTTACAGAAATAATTGCAGTTAATCCTTCTCTAATGTCATCACCATCAAAATTTTTATCCTTTTCTTTTAAATTGTTATTTTTTCGTGCATAAGAATTAATAACTTCTGTTAATGCAGATTTAAATCCTTGTTCATGAGTACCACCATCATGAGTTTTAACTGAATTGGCAAACGAGACAATAATTTCAGAACTACTTGTTGTATACTGAAAAGCTACTTCAACTTCTATGTTATCTTTACTTTTTCCTTTAAAAAAACCGATTTTAGAAATAGTAGATTTAGATTCATTAATATATTGAATATATTCAACTAAACCTTTTGAACTTTTAAAAGTTGTTTGTTCACTTGTATTGTTATCTAAAAATTGTATTTCTAACCCAGGATACAAAAAACTTGATTCTCTAATTCGTTCTTTTATTATTGAAGGATTAAATTTAATAGTTCTAAAGATTTTATTATCAGGTTTAAATTCAACATAAGTTCCACTTCTATTTGTATTACCAACTAAATGAGCATTATTTTTAATTTGACCGCCGTTAATGTAATTTGCCTCATAAATTTTTCCATCTCTTTTTACAATTACATTTAATCATTCACTTAATGCATTGACTACACTAGCACCAACACCATGCAATCCGCCTGAAGTTTTGTAAGCATTACTATCAAACTTACCACCAGCATGTAAAATTGTGAATACAGTATCTATAGTTGATAAACCGCTTTGAGTGTTTTTTCCTATTGGAATTCCTCTACCATTATCTTCGATGATTATAGATTGATCTTTATTAAGAGTAATTTTAATTAAATTACAATTTCCTGAAATTACTTCATCTATTGCATTATCAAATATTTCTCAAATTAGATGATGTAAACCATATGAATCTGTAGATCCTATATACATCCCAGGACGTTTTCTTACAGGTTCTAAACCAGATAAAACTTTTATATCGCTATCGCTATATGTGTTAGCCATGTTTATAAATTATACAATATATAATATTGTGATGAACAACAAGCATAGTACAATTAAAACTTTTTTAAATGAAAATTTTACTAAATCTCTTTTCATTAAAAGATTAATATATTTTTTTATTGGTGTTATTATTGTTGTTATTATTTCATGACCAGTTCATAACTGGGCTATGAACTATAATGCAAACAATAATTCATCAGCTTTTATTGTAATAAAGATTGAATTAAATACAGGTATAGCATTTTCACGATTAGATAATAAAGTTGGGTTTATTTATGCTTTACAGTTTATTTTAATTTTAGTCTTAATAGGTGTATTCATTTTTTTACAAAAAGGATGTTATCTAGCATTTAATTCTGTTGCTATTGGTGGTGCATTATTTAATTTTATTGATCGTATGTGTTATAAAAATCCAACTAGTTGTGATCCACAAAAAAATGCTGTATTAGATTATTTTTGTTTCTTTGGAAAATCAGCAGTATTTAATATGCCAGATGTTTTTATCTTAATTGGATTGATTGGATTAGCAATTTTTGTATTGATATTTAGTATTATTTTTACAAAAAAAACTTCATTAAATGAAATAAATATGACTAGCAAAATATTTGAACAAATAAAAATAATTCATGAAGATGATAATATTCTTATTATCAATAAACCTAAAAATTTATTAGTTCATCATGATAAATATCAACAAGATAACACATTAGTAGACTGATTAAAAATTAAATATCCTAATAATGACTTTATTGACAAAGAAAGACTGGGTATTATTCATCGTTTAGATAAAAATACAAATGGTTTAATGATTATTGCTAAGAATCAAAATGTCGCAAATGCATTAAAGCAACAAATTATTGATAAAAAAATTATTCGTAAATATTTATGTATTGTTCATAATGATTTAAAAGATGATAACATTGTTATTAATGCACCTATAACTAGAAGTAAAGATGATAA
>AUXO016092490.1_pt1 | contig 23178 bp, 25 predicted proteins | sample 768731 | NCBI WGS metagenome assembly AUXO01 (sample SAMN02715735, study PRJNA202380) | gut metagenome | biome: sheep rumen | host: Ovis aries | place: New Zealand: Palmerston North | reverse complement strand
TTTTTAAGAATATTATCAATATCAGAAACTCCAGGACGGATGAAACTTTCTGCAGCAAGACCTTCATTAATATAATCAACTGCCTTTACAAGTTCTACAAGAGTATTTGTAGTTATTGTGTAATCACCATCATATCTGGTTTTGACGAAAAATCTTTTTTCTTTATTGTAATTATCTTCAAGTTCACTTACACACCATTTAAGCCATTCACATTTTTCTTCAAATGTAAGGTAAGGACTGACATAAGCTCCATCTTCAGTTTCTTCTTCAAGCCCCTTCTCTTCAATAATTCTATCCCTGCAAGCTCCATCTATCGCTATATGAAATGCTTTATCAATAGTTTTTGCAGCATTTTCAAGTAAAGCCGGTCTTTCATCAAAATGTAAATTTACAGCAACTTCAATAGCTTTTTTCTCAGCAAACTTTTCTATTTCTTTATAAGAAGAAAGATTTCCTGCAAGAATTTCATCTGCGACAGAATAATAATACTGTTTAAGTGTATCTGTACTATAATCGTTGGAATCTTTGGTAAAACCATAGTCATTAAGATTTGCCTGTAAAAGACGAGAAACAGTTTCTTTTAAAATCCAGGATTTATCTTTTTCCGGGCAAGTGTTTTCAAGCATGGTGTAAAGAGAGTGATAATCGTATTCAATGGTTTCACCATAATTCTTTTTATATTTGTAATTTTTGAATTTTGAATCAGAGAAAAGATGTTCAATAAAAATACGTCTGTCAGTAAGACTGCTTTCTCTTAAAAATGTGTGTGATTCATCTGCGGCATAATCATTGAGAAAAGACTGGGCATCAGAAAGATTATGAACAAAAACATTATTTAAAAGAAGCTGTGCCATACTGTCTGCAAGTTCTTTTTTTACTTCTTTAGTGCCGGGCATAGCAATAGCAATGAATCTGTCATCAAAGAATCCAAAATCAAGATGTTCAAAAAGAAAGTCTGAAACTGTCTTCTTGCGGATTTCCGGGAAGATTTCATCCTTATTTGTAACATCAAACTTTTCCATTACATCATAAAGATGCTGAGTAAAAGAGACACCAAATACTTCAAGGCCTTCAAAAAGAGGTACAAGACGTTCTGTATCGCCCTGTTCAATAAAGGTTTCGTGCTTTTTTGAAACGGTTGTTTCTTTATTCTGAATATCTTTTTCAAGGATTTCTTTTACTCTTTCTTTTCCGTTTTTAAGAAGGTCGAGAAGATGTTTATACATAGACACATCTTCACCTTCGGAAGCATGGTCCACCCTGCCATCAAGACAGTTTTTGTAGTAATCCAGAAAATCAAGAGGTGATTTTATGCCGGTAATTTCATTGTTATATACTTCAACAAAAGTTCCAGTATCTTTATCAAAAAGAACATGTAAATCACGGTCATATCTAATTTCATCTGCAAACTGAAGAATCATTTTTGCTTCATTATCGCCAAGAAGAGTACCAGGAGTTTTTCCCCATGTACTTTCAAGAGACTGCTGCAAAGTTACATCATAAGGGTCTATAAGAGTGATGTTGTTAAACTTGCCCGGCCATTTAGATTTAAGCTTATCAAGATATTTTGTAATAATGTCATCATAAATAGCGTAAATATCAGCGGCAGAAGCAGAATGTTCTTCTACAGTATTACCATTTATCCAAAGGAGTTCACCCTTTTCCGGGTTCGGGTTTTTGTATACATAAATATGATTTGAACTTAAAACATGAAGAACCTTATCTACAAAATCAGATTCTGTACTGAACCAGAATGGTTTTCCGGTTCTTTCTTCAATCTCTTCCCTTTCTTTAACAAGAAGTTCAGCAAACTTTTTTTCATCAACATCCGGGCCTTCATCAGCAAAGTTTACGGAAAGATGCGGAAAATTGATGGTAACACTATTAGCTTCAACACCAGTTTCAGTATCTACGTGACCTTCTTCATCAACACCATAGAAATATACACCGGTTCCATAGTCCGGGGTATAGCAGAGATTCAAGTCATATTCTCTACCTTCATACTCAAATCCATGCCAAAAGTCTGCAAGTTCTGCGGCATCAGTTTTATCAAATGGAACTTCTACATTTACACTCTTTTTTCTATTACTGTCTTTATAAAAAGTTAAAAGCAGCTTACCGCTTTTTTTATTACCATCGTATGTAAGTTCAACATCGCCCCATGCAACAGGGTCCAAATCTTCTCTTTCCATAATGAAAACTCCTTTGTAATATTCTCTTTTAATATGATAAATACTGAAGGCTTATCTTCCAAAGTCATATTTATTCATAAAGTTCTCTACTTCCTTGTCTTTGATTCTGTAGTCTTCAAGGTGTTCCGGCCCTTTTACGTTCTTATAACCGTGGGCAGCAAGAAGAGCAATCTTTTCATTTAATTTCTTATCAGAAGGAAGACGTGTTACCTTGTTGAGATAAGTTTCAGAAGGTCTGGAAACCATATAAGAAACTCCCTTAAATGCGGCAAAAGTTTTGTTCTTATTGTCTACAAGCAGGGCACGGCTTACACCGTAATTATCGCTTCTGTTCGGGTTCTTAATCATAGACCAGTAACAGTCAACACCCTCTTTATGAAAATCAAGGGCCTCTTCTTTTTCAAGTTCTTTGACAGATTTTCCGGTTACAAAAGACTTGATAAATTCGGCAGATTTTTCATTACTGTCACAGCCGTTTTCTTTGAGATAATCAAAAATAGTTTTACTGATTTCAGAATCAGCTGTTTTCTGTAATGTAAGATAAGCAGATCTAAAGGCATGTTCTGCATTGTTGTCAAATTCGGGAAGAAGTTTTACAACTTCTTTTTTGAATGATTCAAGAATATATCCCTTGTGAAGAGAGTTTGCTTCATCAGAAGAAATTACGGTACCATAATTACCCATGTCAGAATCTTTCTGGATATATGATTCAATGTCTTCTTTCAGAAGACCATTATATCCGTTGTATTCATCCCACTCTCCTACTTCATTAAGTTCGTAGCAGCTGACATCCCATGCATTACCGTGAGAATAATTGTTGAAATCTTTTACAAGGTCATCAAAATAATGCATCCAAAGTAACTTAACCTGGGGTTCTGGATATTCTTCAAGCATACGCTGAAGGCCCCTGTCGCTTTTTGGAATATAAAGAAGAGCAAGATGGTCAAAATCAAACTTTTCATCCGGGCTTAATTTTGAAAAATCTATTACTTCAAGTTCCGGTTCATACCCATTATCATTATTGATGCGTAAAGCCTGTGTCATGTAATTGTCATTGTTGAAAAGCAGGAGAAGGCGGTCAGTATCGAGGTCCATGCGGTCAAAGTCATAAACAATATTTATATCATAATCACAGACAAAACCTTTACCGGTTTCGCCCTCACCAAATTCATCTTCAATACGGTCTTTGATATATTTGAAGCGTTCTTTAAATTCATCTTCATTCTGATAATCCGGGAGTTCAACATTAATTTCAAGGATGTCAGACATAAGGTTTGTTTCCGGGTCTACAGGATATCCGCCGCTTGCGGTGGCATTTTTCCCAAGATAGTCATCACGATATTCTTCAAGAACATAACTAAGGAAGCTGTCCATTTCCTGTTCTACCAAAGGTTTATCAAGCCGGAAATGGTCAAAACCGCCTTCATTTTCAATTCTTACAAACTTATTTAAATAAGAATTATTGAAAATATCACGAAGATTAGGAGCTTTCACTCTGATAGTTCCGACACGTTCACCTTCATGAGTTTTTGCCAGTTCACTTTTGAAGAAAGAATCCCAATCGGAAATGCAGTTAGGATTGTCTATTTCCGGGATATCCTGTTTAGAAAGGTAAACAAGTTTGCCGTTATCAAAGCCTTTTACAGGATTGTAAAATTCTTCCAAATCTCTTGAATTAGTTTGACGGTAATCAAAACGAAGGAGTTTGCCTTCCTTTGACTTGATAAATAATGTATTCAATTTTAACCTCGAAGTGACTTTAAAAAGTCTGATAATAATATCCAAAACTAATTATAGAGCATATATATCAATAGGTCAATAAATAAAAAAAAACGATGCACTTAACAAGTGCATCGCTAAAACTACAAAGGAGTTAAAAATGTATAAAATATATAAAAGAGAGAACTATTAAACTATACACAATAAAAAGCTATTTGTAAAGTTTTTATGTAAAATTACATTAAATGTTTTCCCATAAAGAAAAGTCCAATCATAAAAAAAACAAGACCTATCAGACAGGAGATACCCAAATATAAACATTCCTTATAAGTTAATCTTCTTTTTATAATTGCACAATATATTAATGCAATTGCAGGAAATATAACAAAAGATATTTCTAAACAAAAAAATATTACAGCTTTTCCCATAAATTACTCCTATTTCCAACCAGAATCTTTTAATATTCTTTTAATTCAAGTCCATAATATTTATAAAGAGCAAATTTAATATCATTGAAAGTAGACCAACCTAAATATGGAATTTTAAGCAGTTTATATATTGGAATTTTCAATAGTTCTTCAATCGTATTTATATTGTTTTTTATTAAAACTGTTTTTGCTCTATTTGAAAGTTTTGAATCTTGTATATTAAGAGCCATAAGTCTATCTTTTTTATTTAAGTCAAGTTCTATAATTTTGTTTCCAGATTTTTCTTCTGTGTTAATTATTTTTTTACAGATTTCAATCACTTCATTCAAGTTATGAGTTAATACGTATTTTGCAAGTTCTTTTTCATTCATTCTTATAGCTCCATTCCAAAAAAAAGGTTGTATTCATAAATATTATTCATGTTTCCACCCAGAACCAGGACCGCCTTTTGCCTTGTGTATTTCAATGATTGCGTCAGCAATTTCTTTAGTACAAATAAAATAAAAGAATGTATCATCTTCTACATCAAGTAACATACGTCCGGGGTCTGTTGTGTATTCTGAACAAAAAACAATTTTACCATCCGAAGGCTGCAAATATGAATAATAAACATGACTATAAAATTCTTCTGGTACATCTTTAATTGAATTGATTTCATTAGGACCGTCATTATAAGCATTTAGCTTTTTTTGTATTAACATGATTTTATTATCATCATTATTCTGTTCAATCTGAGAAATGTTTTTATCAGACTGTTTGAATATAAAATCTCTATGTTTGTAAGCCATCCATATAAGCCCTACAATTCCAAAAGACATTGAAATTAAAGAAGCAACAGTCTGTGCTTTTTTTTGACCAAGAATTGCAAACATTAAAACTAATTCAATTAATATAATACCAATAATTACCATTATATTCATAAAAAACTCCTTTTATAAACCTTTTTAACAACAACACATAACTCCATCCCACCAGTCACGAAGTATTTTATCAAACGGTATAAAAGTATATTTATGCAAAGTATATAACTCCTGTCCTGCGACTGATTTGTATTTATCAACATTTAATGGTGTGAAAAAATCTGCTGTATCAAGATCGAAAAATTCAAAAACAGAAGAACCGGTAATCTTGTATACGATTTTAGAAAATATGATTTTCCATAAAAGAGTTGAATTATAAAAGATATCTTTTGTATCTTTTGTAATTACTGGTTCTCCGCAGAGAAGAACAGAAAAATTCAATTCATTATTAAAATAACTGAGTTTAAATACAACCGCACGATAAGGATTATGATATATAATTTCTTTAGTTGAATCATCAATCGCAAAATAAGTACAAAATTCTTCAATACCGGTGCTAAGAGCCAACAAATCCCAATCAATTTTATATATAATCTCTTTACCATTTTCTGTGGTATTTATATAAAGATTTCCCATTTTTTTATCAGAATCTAATACTTCTTTTGCAAATACTACAGGAAGGTTTAACCTTCCTGTAAAAAGCTCATTTATTCGCCTTTTATCATTATCCCAAAAACTGGTAAGAATACCATGTTCAACAGTTACCCCAAGTTTTGCTAATCCATCCATAACATTTTCATACAATTCCGGTGCAACGTCCTGGATATATTCGGCATGTAAAGCAAAATCTTCAAGGGTATATTCGGAATGGCTTACCGAAACATTCTTGTTATCCAAAAAACGCAGAATATCATAAATATGATCTACATCTTCTTCAGTAAGATTAAAAACATGCATGTAATAATAAATATTATAATCCGTAAAATCTTTTAGACAGAAAAAACTGTAACGAGCAAGGTTCTCTGCAACTTCTTCTTTTGAATAATTCATAAAATTAACTCCTTATATATAAAATATTTTAGAATCTACATTATTTATGCTCAGAATCTAATGTAATTACAATATGATAAAAATAAGTTTTATCAGTCAAAGGAATGTTTTCTCTTATACTATTGTAGTGATATAAAAATTCTGTGAAACTGTTTTTTATTTTTACTATTCTTAATTTATAATCAATTTCAAAGTCAAAAAAGGATATTTTTCTGACTAATTTGTTGTTATCAGTTATTTCAAGATATCCATTCATATACTAAACCTCACCACTCTCTTCAAGAGGTACTACTGTTTTTACGTCTTTAGCTTTTACCATTGTTTCATCAATCCAGATAAAGGTTCCCTTCTTATTTACATAGTAATCACTGGCAAGATAGCGGAAGTGTCCTTTTCTGAAATGCGGAATTACAATGCGGCCAGAATCATGATTAGAAATAGCTTTCTTCTCAACAAGTTTTTCGGAAACACCGAGTTCTACTTTTTTTGATGCAGAAGGATTTTCAAATCTGAAACCTTTTGGAACACCGTTCTTTACACACTCCGGGAAAGTTTTCATATAGAAAAATGTGTTGACCATAAGCTGCCATTTTTTCTGATCCATGTAATCTGTTTCGTATAAAGGCTTTTTCAGATACTGGCTTTCTGAACTGAAAGTTGCCATGTGCGGTCCTTCTATGTAATCACAGACAAGTTCATCATTTTTATAGCTGAGTTTTACTGAAAGACCGTCTTTATCAATTGATTCCGGGAAATGAATACAATAATAAAGACAGTATGTTTCGCTTTCTTTTACTTTGGAAATATTACCATTTTCTTCATAACGTGTAATTTCTTCTTTTTCTTTTATTCCGTTTTCAAGAAGGTATTTTGTCATACCTTCAATATCTTTCACAGGAATGGATTCAAGAAGACTATAAAGAGATTCATTCTTCAAAAAAATGTGTATAGTCTTACCTTCCATATCTGCCTGTAAAAGAGACTGACAGGCACTTCCCAAACTTGTAAAAGTGTTTGAAGAAACTTCACCGTCACCTACAACGGCAGAATCAGACATGTTTTTTACAAGATACATATTAAAAAGTGCAAAAGCATATTCAGACTGTTCTTTATTGAGGGTTTCCTTAAAATCACGAAAAAGTGCATAAAGGTCATTAAGACATTTATTATATTTTACAGTAGTGTTCTTCAAAACTATCTCCTTTCATCTGAATGTTTTGTTTCGTATTCTTCAAGAAGTTTTATTGTTGTATCGAACCAGGCAGGAATACCGTCTCTGAAAAACATCTGAGTAATCTCTCTACCTTCGTAGAAATCTTCTTTCTCACAGAAAGCTTTAATTTCTTCTACATCACTTTTAAGTCTTTGCGGCGGATAAAAACTTTTTTTATCTGCAAGAATACTCCAGATAATTCCGGGAACATTGTGCATGGAATCAGAAACAAGTGTTTCAAAAATATGTCGTGGAGTTCTTAATGCAGAGTATCGTAATAAACAGAACGATTCTGACATTAAACTTAAAAGGTTCCCGACAAGTTCTAGTTTCTCTTTTTCCGGGATTTTAAGATTATGTAAATCATGATTCATTAAACTATCTGAAGAATAAAAATTGTTTCTATGAAGATTAGAAACTATGTTGTAATAAGCTTCTTTTACATTATTAATTTTCTGTTCAGTATCTATGTATTCTTTAGATAACATTTCAATTCTTTCTGCCATGTTTTCAATAACTGTATTTGTTAATTTTTTTTGACACCAGGTAATAACAAGAAGACATACAAATACGAAATAAACAATACACATAGACTTAGGATATATAAATATAATTTTCTTGTAATAAATGGAAAACCCGATTTGAATTACTGTAAGAACAGAAAAAAGACAGACACAAGCCAGAAGTATATTATAAATAGGATTAAAAAGAACATTGATAAGAGGTTCTTTTTTTCCCTTCTCTTCCAAAGTTAATAATGAGTATCTATCACTACAGAAATTTTCTTCAAAAGTTTTTGAATTATCAAATTTAAAAGTTTCAAAAATATCAGTCATTTACAGTCTCCCGAACATTGAATGTTCTTCTTTAAGTTCTTTTGCAGTAAGAATATGATTATCTGAAAGGTCAATAACACGTTCATAGAAAGCATAAAAATCGTTTAGAATAAATACAAACTCAGAATCACTGACACATTCATTAGGAACCTTTACCTTTCCATCTTTATCAACGCTGAACTGGTCACATAATATTTCTTCTTTACCGGAAATATTATCTGCAGCAACAATTATTGAATAACGGTAACGATGATTACAAAGGATATCAAGCCTTTTTACTCTGTAATCCTGTTCAAGTTTTTTGATCTTCCTTTTTGAATAACGTTTATTTCTTTCAATATATTCTGACAAAGCATAAAAAAGTACAGCTAAAAAAAACTGTGAAAAGAATCCAAAGAAGATATAAAACACAATAGATTCCATATTTCTATAAAGCATAGAAAATGAATAAATAACAAAACAAAAAAGAAGACCGATAATTGCTCCAAGTTTTGGGTAGGTCCAGAATACAGCGTTTTTCAATGTTTCATAATCATAATAATCTAATTTTTTCATATACATTTACTCCTTTAATGAAAGATTATTTTTTGCAAGGAATTCTTTTATTTCCTTATAACAACCTTTTCCAAAATGGTTACGATGATTTTCAATTAATGCCAGGAAAAAACCATCATTTTTGTCGAGCAGTTCATCAAGATTATTTATTCCGGCTTCGACTAACCAGGAACAAGTACAACCAGTAAAATTATAATCATTATCAGAATCTACACTTTTTAATTTAAGTTCATGCGAAGCAAGAACGGTCTTTACTTCCTCTAAGGAAGAAGAACCGAAATTACGGATTTTCAGAAGTCTCATTTCTGTATAATTCAGTAAATCATCAAGAGTTCTGATATTTGCATTTCTAAGACAATTACTTGTTCTGCAGCCAAAATTATTAAGAAGAGCTTCCTCGCTATTTATGTACACGTTTTTTAATTTAAGTCCATGCGAAGCAAGAACAGTTTTTATTTCCTCTAAGGAAGAAGAACCGATATTACGGATATGTCGAAGATCTTCCTCAGTGCAATTCAATAAATCGTCAAGTGTTCTGATTTCTGCATTTTTCAAACAATTTTTTGTTCTGCGGTCTAAACTATTGAAAAGGGCTTCCTGGTCATTTATGTAAAAACTGAGACTATTTTCTGTCATCCAACCAAGAAGCTCATACCATAAAGTACGTCCAAGACCATTGAGTTTACGAGCCTGTTCTTCAGTAAGTTTCAATAAATCTTCTTTTGTCAAAATATTATTATATTTAAGACAGGAAGAAAGCCGGGAACTGAAATTATCAAAAAAAACTACTGATTCCATATATAATTTCATTTAATTAAAATAAATCTGATACAAGTTTATTATAAACTTTATTTACAGCAAACTTAGACGGTTTTCTGTTTTCTGGAAATGCATATTCTGAAAAAGATTCAGAACTGCAGCTGTAAGGCATTTCATCCTTTAAAGAAATAGAAGGAGAACCTACACTCACACCTTTACCGGCTCTTGAACCGCAAATTAAAATTGTATTATTAAAGTCTTCTTTCATATAACTACCTTTATATAAAATTATTTTTTTCTTTGTATTTTGATTGGTCCGTAATCTTTGAAACGTTCATTGAATACAAAACGTTCATTACAGAAATATCTGTTTGTTATAAGGAAATTAACAAGCATAATCATTTCATTCTGCCAGTCTTTAAGCGGAGAATCCCAGTCACACATGGATGGAATTTTTTTCACGCAACGGAATTTACCATTTTTATAATAAAACAAACCCCAGTTTTCCGGGATTTCATCTTTCTTAATAAAGTCACCGTTGCATACATAAGCAAAATAATCTCCTGCCCTTTTGTGACCTTCAAGACGGCATTTTTTCTTTGCGTCAGCAAGGAAGTCTGCACGACTCATTTTGATCTCGAAGATGGTACTGCGGCCAGAAGAATTCCAGGTGATTACATCCGGGTTTTCCCACTTGCCCTTAACTTCCCATAAAGCAAAAGATTTTACAAACCGCTGTGCTGTAAGACGGCATAACTCAGAATGTGTAATATTTCCAGAAACTGTATCTGCCATAATATAACCAGACTGATATTATAAAAACCATTCCCGGCACAAAACCGGGAACAGAATACAAGGAAAAGTTTTTGGGTTAGGACTAGTCCTTGTTATTATAATAATAACATATTTGGGAGTGCATTGTTCCTGGCACTACAGTTTCCTACTATCTCAACAGTTTTTGGGAAAAACCGTTGATTAAAATAATTTACACCTCAACGAGGATATTTTTATTATAAAGGAAAAATAAAAAAAGTGCAATAAAAATATTGCAAAAAAGAATAGAATAAAAACTATGTAATGGATTATTCATCTGCATAAGCAGACATTATAAAAAAACTATTTTGTAATACTTCCTGGAAGAGCAATTTCTGATTTAAAACCAATATTTTTTGCCAACACTTTTAAATCATAATACTCTGGCCCCATAATAATATAGTTCTTACAAAACAAAGCTTTATTAAAACATACAAAAGTATGAGAAACCGGTTTATTCGGCAAGTTTATTACAAAAACAGAATTACAACATTTTAAAGGGTCAAAATTTATTACAGCAACTCCATAGTCACTTTTTTTCGGGCCAATATTAAATGGATGTATTTTTATACTGAAAAAAAACTTGTAAAGCAAAAATAAAGAGACAATAAAAATACATACGGAACCAATAATTAGAAAGACCATATATTACTCCCTTTATTTATAAAGAAACCTTCTTTCCATTTCGCTTTCTACTGCTTTTAACTTGTCTGCAGCCCGGTTGTCCACCTTGGTAACATAAGAGTCACCAAAAAACTGTTCAGAAATATAATTAGGCAAGGCACGATAATAACCGTATAATTTCTTACGATATCTTTCAAGTTCTTCATCAGATAATTCTTTCAAATCAACTTCTGTATTAAGAAAAACTTCCCTTCTACGCCAGGCGAAGAAAAAAACTGCAGCGATAAGAAAACACACAATACCGGCTTTAATAATAAACTGAGTTTCAAAAATAACCATATAACACCTCAAAATTAAATCCAACAATTCAAAATTACAAATATTTGCAGAGCAGCCAAAAACAACCAAACCAAAAACATAAATTATTCTCCTATTTTACTTAAATGTATTGCATAAACAGGTCTGTTTACATGCAGATCCGATTTATTTCCGTCTATAATTGAAATCTCTTTTACAATGGCAGTAAGGTAAGTATCTGTATATCCAAGACGAAGTTTACATACAGGGCTGATTACCGGATGCAGACACTCAATACTACCGTTAAAAAGTAGTTCAATATCTCCTTTATTATTTTCACAACCGGCATTAACAAACCTTTTTGTCCAGTAAGGTTTTATCTCACGGTATTCAATAGCTTTCTCACCGGATTTAATTTTTTCAAACCACTGTTTCTTTAAAGGAAATACAAGCATAATCTATAACTCCATAAGGTTTTTAATTAAAGGGATTGCAGATTCAACACAATGCTGTATTTTATTTAAATCATAAATCCAGGATTTTATCTTCAAAGAATTATAGTTAATTTTTTCTTTAAAAGTTAAAAGAATTTTTAAAGACCGTAAATCTCTTTCTGCAAAAGAAAGAAAGTCAAGATTAGGAGAATCAGAATCCATGCAGGAAACCAAATTATTTATATGACACGGAAAATTATGAAGGCAATCAAAAAAAAGCATAAGAAACATTGTTTCATCTTTTGAAAAACATTCAAAAAATACTTTTGAAGATAAAATACCTTTCCGGTTACTGGATTTAAAAAGATTTCTTGCAAAAACAGATTTAGAAGTTTCTATTTCTATAAATAATGCATAAAGCTGTTTTATATTTTCTTTATTTATTTCATTCATGAATGTCTCCAGATTTATAAAGACTGTTTCTCAATTCGACAAACTTTTTGCAATCCAGAACCGTCTGCAGAAAGTATTTTTTCCAGGCTCTGGTCCTGTTATTTTCTCTCAAATTATTTTCAAGGTTATTATAATATTCAACAAACTGATTGAAACTGTTACAGACGCAGACATTCAGCATATAAGAAAACTCTTCAGTCTTTGCATCCTCTGTATCAATACATACCGTAAGAGTATCAATCATGCTACTGTTGAATTGCATACAGTTATAGTAAATGAAAAGAAAATGCGATTCAGCATAATTAAAATTGTTCGGTTTACTGTACAGAAAAAGGTTTTTGGAAAAGACTGACCTCTTATGTTCAATAGAGAAAAGCAGATTACGCAATTTTACTAGATCGCTTCGAGTATAAGTTAGTTTAGAATTATCAAATAACTGATTATTCTTTCTGTAATATTCTGCTGATTCACGCATAAAAGCTCCAGAAAATAAAATCAAGCCTTTTCTCTCGTTTCAGTTTCATCAGCAGAAGCACGGTTCTGACGGCAATAGTCTTCAGCCCTTCGCTCTTCATCACGTATGATAATACTGCCGATTCCTGTAAGGAAAAGTAATGTAGTAAGGATAACATCACAAGTGTTCTTAACCAAAGTCATTTTTTAACCTCTTTATTAAACAGAATAAAAAGCAATAAAAATATTGCTAAAAAGAGTATAATCCTTACAGTTAAAAAACACAATAGATTATTAAAAATAATTACTGAAAAACAAAGATTTATTATCTGCCAAAGTCAAAATCCGGCTGATTTCTTCCGCTTTCTTTCTGAACGCTTTTAATCTTAATATCAGTTTCCTTAATCGGGCAGCCAAACATTCTGTTAAAATAGCGGTCAAAATGCTCTTTTGTTTCAAGAGGGAAATCCCTCTTACTGAAACCTTCAAGAAGAGTGTTGTACATAAGAGGTAAAGATTCAAACTCTTTTACAACATCCTTCATTGTAGCCCATCCATCCATTTTATGCTGTTTTACAGAGTTTTTAAATCTGTATTCAAAAAGGTCAATACAATCTATATAATTATGACAGTTACGAACCGGCTCGTCTTTTTCAAGGATTGTCATATATTTCATAGAGCTGTTAGTAAGACGCATATTTGTAGGAACAAAGATGTAATTATCCTCACTGATTTCTGAATCTTTCAGAGTTTTTCCTTCAGAGTCTGTAAGTAATTTACCGTCCGGGGAATAAAGGTCTCTGGCAGTTTTCCTTTTTTCCAGAAGCACGTAGTTTTTTCTGTTATTTATATTCTTTACACCGATATAAAATTCCTGGCCCTGTTCTATTTTATATCCATTGTTCCACTCAATTGAACCGTTTGAAGTATTTTTCATGTGAAGGACATCAAAAAGTTCCGGTTTGATTTTCGCATTTTCCTTTTCATGCCATTTAAGGTTTTTCTCTTTCCACTCTTTATCAAAATCTGTGGAAGGAACAAAATCTTTGAGAATAGACATAGGAATGTTTCCAATATCTCCACCGGGATAATCCCAGGGATTGCACTGAACATCTTTATAAAAGAACTGACCGTCTCTTCTTGAAGTCAAAAGACACAAAACCCAGTCTGCATCACTTTTGGTAGAATGAAGAAGAGCATAAAAGTTATTACCTTTCATTGCGGTTCTTTTTACAGTTGCAATACCTTCCTTCACATAACCTTTAACATATTTCTCACATTCTTCCCGATTTGTATTATCTGTAAAATATGATGTCCAACCCATATTGTACTCCTTAATTTATAAGCTGCATATAAAGACCGTTTACAGTCTTAAAACCAAACTTTTCGTAAAAACATTCCATCTTCTTACTGTCCGGGCAGACATTGATATACTTTATATGCATTATGTCTACCATAAGTTCACTCATTAAAAGGCTTCCAAGACCGATATTCTGATAATCACGATGTACGACAAGGCAATCTATGTTAGCACTCCAGATATCATCATCCATGCTTCTGATAATACCTACAAGTTCGTTTTTCTCATTTCTGACAGAAACTACATGAGAAGCTTTTTCAAAAGCCTTTACAAGAATATCCGGTCTCTTTGCTGAATCCCAGTCTACAGAGGAAAAAAGTTTTTCTAACTCTGTAGACTTGAAAGTTTTACTTCTGCTGAACGTCATCTTCCCATACCAATATCATGTTCTCTTGAACGTGGTTTACGAGTTCTGGAAACCTTATCAAGTTCTGGAGAAGCTTTTTCGATTTCCGGTTCTTTTCTTTCAACAGATTTTTCAGCAACTTTTGCAGGAGAAGACTTCGGTTTATATTCAATATAATCACGGAAGTTCTTATCAAAGAAAATGTCAAAACCTCTTTCTGTTGTGTAATCATTTTCCTCAAAGTACTGATTCAAGAGATTTTTAGTATCTTCGGAAAAAGATTCAAGAACATAAGACATAGCCTGTACAGGGTTCTTTACCGGCTGAAGAGAGAGCATATTGTTTGTGAGCTTTACAAACAAATCTTTTGCATCTTCCGGTGTTTTTGCAATGTCTTTATCAGCGGCATCGTATGTATTTTTTGAATCTACAAGTTCATTGATCGTAACTTCCTGGTCATAATTATAATCATTCTTATGGAAAGTACAGTCATAAACAGTGCCGGGTTCTCCGAAAGCCGGATGACTTGAAAAATAAGAACTCTGACTTATCTGGTCAAGGCTTCCAATGTTATTGGCCTTTTTCCAGTTTTCAAGCATTTCAATTTCTTCTTCAGTAGGTTTGAAGTCAGAAAGGTCAAATGCTTCATAACCGAATTCCATATACTGAACAGCCCATTCCGGTACCGCTTCCATAGTAATACATTCAGAAGTCTTATCTTCCGGGGAAATCCAGAAATGTTCTTCCGGCTGTTTAAGCTTGAATTCTGTATCAGAATAAGCATCATCAACAATCTGAGCAAAATCATTACAGAAAGCAATCGAGTCACCGACATGTTTGAGAGTTCCACTGCCCTTTCCGTTGAAAAGCTGTTCTACAATGTAATCTCTGATATAACCGGCATCTTCAGATACATCATAAGGACTTCCGTTTACATTAAGAGAACCATTTTCTTCAACAGCTTCACAGATATCATTGATAACTTCTTTCAACTGCTTTGTCTCTTCTTTATCAAGACGTGTCCAGGTCTTTGAAAGTTCTTCATAGATATCTTTTACTTTCGGATGCTCTATATAATAAAGTTTTTCTTCTTCTACTGTATGTGAATCATATACATTTAAATCATCAAAGTGACCAAACTCTCTGGAATATATTTCTGGAGTTTCTGTAGAAGTAAGCTCATAAACAATGTCAGAAAGTTTGTTATCTTTTGTATTAAGATAATCACCTTCTTTAATGAGTTTTACATCATTATCATAAAGAGCATAATGCCAGCTGTCACGGTTCTTTTCTGCATCCGGGAACTGAATTTTAAGAAGATTTCCATTATCAACATTTTCAACATAAATGTCAGAATATCTGTGTTCTCTTGGAGTAAGTTCTATATAGGTAAGATATTTTTCCGTTCTTGTTGAAAGTACACGTTTGTCTGCTACATCATTATAGAACTGTTTGATCGCAGGATATTTTGAAAATATTTTTTCTGCATTTGCTTTATTCTGTCTGAAGTCAATAAGTTCTCTTTCAACTGAAGAACCGGCAAAAGCAAGTGCACGAGAGCCAAGACCTTCTTCATACGATTTTTCATCACCCATTAAATCATATACATTATGGTTATCAAGGTCAAAACCGAAACGACCAAAATGAAATCTTGTAGGAATAGTAAAAGATACATTATCTACTTTAATTTCCGGGATATTGTTTCGCTGTTCTTCCGGGAGTAATTCTTTCAAATCATAATGAAATTCATCTTTAAGATATCTTTCAAGCTGTTTTTTCATATCAGCAAAAGAATTGGAAAGATAATCAAAGTTTTCCGGCATTGTAAATTCATAACGGTGAGTAATCTTCATCTGAATCATATTGCCACTGCCACGAAGAACGGCAGCATTATAAACCGGATTTTCTTCATCAGAAGCAGAAGGAAATGCAAGAGCAATCTTATCATAAACAGACTGCTGAATATTACCGCCATATTTCAATGTTTCATTCTGATATTCTATCGGAATGAGAACATCAAGGCTTATATCAAGAGGAACTTTCATAGACTTTTCTTTATCAGACTTGAACATATCAAGAGAATCAGAAAGTCCTTCAACAAACTCACCGAAGTCACCGGTAAGCCTGTTATCATCACGGAACTGTGTAAGCTGTTCTGCAAAGTCATCGGGTGATACCGGCAGTATTTCAGTATTTACCTTAGAATGGAAAACCGGAAGTGGCATATCATTTTCAGAAACCAGAGGATTTTTGAAAAGATAGAAATCTGCTTCTCCTGGGGCACTGATAAAGTCTGAAAAATCTTCAGCAAGTCTCTCATAAGACTCTTTATTTGCATCCGCAATTGCAGAATTCAAACCAAGAGCATATCCCACTTTTTCAAGTCCGGTGAAATAATCAATAAGAAGTTCTGTTCCAACCTGTGTAAAAGAAGGTTCGCAATATTCTTCAGTAAAATCTTCAAGTGATAAAAGATTAAATCTTGTAAAGATATATTCAAGCATATCATTCTGAGAATCAAATACAATAAGCTTACCGTCTTCTACAGCGTCATAGATATTGTTTTCGCCATATTCATCAAGAAGGTCAGAAAAAGAGGTTCCGATTGTAAGGGCATACTGTTCATTAAGACCGGTATAGCCACAGTCTGTAGTCTCTATGTACATTTTCTGACCATCTTCATCAAGAATATTGTCAAATTCAAGCCAGGAAATAGATGTATAATCAATGCCGTTTTCTTGAAGTTCGTTATCATGGTCAAAAAGGTCACAATGATGAAGATGCATAAGATATCGCAGTAACTCTCTTTTATCTTTGCGTTCTTCTTTTGCTTCATCAATACAAGCCTTAAAAGGCTGTTCAAAAGTGGCGGCATCAGTTAAAGAAATACCAAGTTCAAGGCGGAGAGATTCAAGCTTCTGCCTTTCAGTACCGGAAACCGTACTGTCCATATAAACAGATTTCAGAAGTTCCTTATACTGTTTAACATTATTTTCATACTGTTCTATTTCTTCATGTGTCATAATTTTCTCCTTATCTTCCGATTACTTCTTCTTTTTTCTGCTGACGCTCTTTTTCATCTTTACACATGAATTCAAGAGCTTTTACGAAAATATCATCAGTTGATTTACAGACATTGCGGAGTTCGTACTTATTGATAATCTTTTCTACTCCGTTGTTAATTTTTGTATTAAGTTCTGTTTTTGCTTCATCTGTCCAAGAATAAGGTATTTCATCAAAGAGTTCCTTCGCAACTTCCCGGATATCTTTATTTGGCCACATATCTTTCTGCTCAACAAGCTGTCTCTTAAAGTTTGCAAAAGATGTTACAGGAGAAGGATCATGAATACCTTTTTCAATGGAATCTGTAAACTCTTTAAGAAGTTCAGCCCTTTTCTTTTTGGTAGCATCATCCCAACCGGAAAGTTTCTGGGCTTCATTACCAAGTTTTGTAAGCAGTGTTGAACTGTAGTTGTTTGTCTCAGTAGCACCATTACCAATATGGAAACGGATTCCATTTACATCATAAATGTCAAAACAATTCCAGTAATTCCGGCCCTCATACCATCCATCTTGTGGTACTCCCATCAAGAGGAACTGGATTCTGTCTATATTACAGATTCCGACAATCTTATTTGCTGTACGGTATGCGTCTGATTTAGAAAATTTTGGTGTCATATTATTCTCCTTTTATCTTTCGATGTCATTTTCCTTTTCACGTTCTTTTTCCTTGTGTTTTTCGTATACAACGCCGAGACAGACTTCAAGTTCATCTGTCTTATCTTTACAGCCGGAAAAACGTCTGGAATAAAACTTCTTAGCAATTTCCATATCTTTACCGAGTTCGATGTTTACTTTAACGGAACCTTCCGGTGAAAGATGTTTAGAAAGCAGATTTGCAAGAGATGCAAAAGAAACATCACCTCTTGTATCTTTCTGGTAAGCAAGTTCTTTCTTAAAATCAGTATAAGAATTAATCAAGGCAGGAGTACGGATTCCTTTCTTAATGGAATCCGTAAACTCTTCAACAAGTGCGGCACGAGATTTGTCACGTTCTTCAAGAGAAAGTTTTCTGTCGTAATTTACTGCATCAAGTTTATCAGCGATGTCTTTTAAGATATCCTTGTCGTATTTTGGATGCCACATATCGGGAGTTCTGTCACCGATAATGAAGGTAATGCCGTTTACGTCATAGATATCATAATTCCAACCAAAATGACCGGAATTATATCCGACTGCTGATAAACCAGAAGAAGTGAAGAATTTATAACCGTTTGTAGAATTTCCTAAATCTACAACAGTTTTATTTATTTTCTTCATATCACTTGTTGAATAGTATGTTTTCATATACTAACGGCCCTCAAATCCCTGTGACTTATCCTTTTCCTTTTCTGGAGAAGGAAGCTTTCTGATTTCGTTCATATACAACTGCTCAACAGAAGGGTGGAAATGAATAGCCTTGTTAAGGTCATTCAATTTAATTTCAGTTCTGCCATCAAGATTTGCACATGTAAGGGCAATTTTAAGAACATTGCTGATGTCTCTTGGGGTTGCCTGTTCACGCAGAGTATAACTGTCCAAAACTTTTCTTGAATCCTGGTCCAGATAAGCATAATCAAGAATTTCCTGTGGAGAGAGGTCATTATTATAAACACCTCTTTCACGCTGTATCTTAAATGCAGCAGAGACTTTGTTCTGAAGTTCTTCAATTGTATATGATTTTGTATCATTCGGGTCCACTTCAACACGACATCTGATTCCTACACGGTCTAAGAGAGGTGAACTGAACTTCTTCCAGTACTGGTCAATTGACTTTGAAGAACAAAGACAGATTTTACTTGAAGAACCACAGTTACCGCAAGGACATGGATTCGTTGCCATTGCAAGCTGAAAGTCAGCCGGATAAACTGTTGAACGTCCTGCTCTTGAAAGAGTAATGCTTTTTGTTTCAATAGGAACTCTGAGCATCTGTAAAACTGAAGAACGGAATTCAGCCGCTTCATCGAGGAAAAGTGTTCCATTATGAGCAAGGGAAATTTCTCCAGGTCTGCAGTTTGGTCCACCGCCACAGATTCCTTCGATACTTGCAGACTGATGCGGACAACGGAACGGAGCTACCGGGTCAGCCTTACCTTTTGAAAGTCCTGCAAGAGAATAGATTCTTTCTTTAGACTGCATTTCATCATAAGTAAGAAGAGGTGTAAGAGCCGGAAGCAGACTATATATAATCATTTCCTTTCCGCAACCAGGAGCACCGACAAAATGAAGATTATGCTTTCCTGCGGCGGCAATCAAAGTAGCTTCTACTGCATCAGAATAACCGCCTTTAAGGAAATCCAATTTACCGCTACTTTTCATCTGGTCTGTCCAGATAGTATTGAAGTAAACATCCTTGTTGTTTTTAAGGAACTGAAGGTTTTTATCAAGTTCCGGTTTTGTAACATCAAAGGAACCAAGTTCAAGGCCTTTTACAGCTTCTTTAAGATTCTCAACAGGCATGATATGAATACCAGGAATATCAGATACTTCCTTAACGTTTGCCTTACTTGCAATAAAATGTGTAATACCAGAAGCAACAGCAGTTGTAACAGCAGCACGAAAACCTTTGACAGGACGGATTTCACCGGATAATTCAAGTTCTCCCATTGCAAGGACAGGCTCACTTATACCGACATTCTTTTTTGCAAAGAGGACACCCAAAGCCATAGGAAGATCGAAACCACCACCTTCTTTTCTCAAATCAGCCGGAGAAAGAGACTGAAGGCATCTGTTTGCAGGGAATTCAAGACCGGAATTCTTTACGGCAGAAATAACCCTTCCCCTTGCTTCCGCTACAGCACTGTCAGCAATACCAACAATATCATAAGCCGGTATACCGTTTCTAATATCAGTTTCCACTGTTACAAGAGAACCTTCATATCCAAATGGGCTGAATGAATACAGATGTAAAGATTCAGTACCGAAAGGTTCCATAAGACCTTTTGATTTAAGATTGTTGTAAGTTTTTGAAGTATTTAATGCAATTTCAAATTCTTTCTGGATTGTATCTGAAGAAATGCTGCCAGAAGTATACTTATCAACAAGTTTTGAAAGTATAATATCCTGCTCTTCAAGGATTTCGGAATTATAATTCCAGAGTTTATCTTCATTACTTGAATCAAATCCGTGAAGGTCGAGAGTATCACGAAGAGTACGCCATGCAACTTCTTTTGCAACGTCTTCCGGTGACATGTCCGGGTTTGCTTCAATGACTTCCGGTTCAATTCTTACAATATCATCGAAGGAACAAAAGCCGTCTTTAATATACTTTTCATAAAGGTGAATACGGCTGCTATCATCTGCTCCAATGTCACGGAACTTGTTTACAATATATTTCTGTCTATCAGAAAGGTCATCAAGGTCGTTTTCAAGAAGGTCTGCACAGCGAGTAAAAAGGCCTCTGACATCCTGCTCCTTGTCAAAACGTACATTAAATTCTACCGGATAGTCATTCTGAGGGTCATCAGAATTTCCTTCCAGAACATGACAGTAGAGTTCACCGTCAAAAATGGCAAGCTGGTCCGGTCTGTCATCAATATTGGCACCATGTTTGAGGAAGAAAGCAACTTCTTCAGTAGAAAGATTTGCAGAAGGAAGATATACATTAATAAACTTTTTAAAGTTTTCAACGTCTTCAAATACTGCATAATCAAGAGGTTTAAAATGTCCAGACTCTCTTACGATTTCCTTTCCTTCATTCATCATAAATTCGTCAACAACATCCCAACCGGCTGAAATGCCATTGTCTTCCATGAGGTCTGTATCAAGCTGAGTAAGAAGTTTGTCAAGTTCGTCTTTCTCCGGCTTGCGGCCAAAGTATTCTTCAAACTTGTTTTCAACATCTTCTGGAACCCACTTGATCTGAGCAATTACATTTTCTGTAGGCATTTCATGCTCCGGGAACGCATACTTCTGATATTCTTTATAAATATCCTTATAGTTATCATTGAAAGATTCAAAATAAGGAGTGATAACATCATCAGACTTAGACTGGCTGTATGCTGTTACTGCTTCTACCATAATATTTATCTGTTTATCAGAAAGGTCATACTTTGAATATGCATTAAAATGTACAAAAGGAACGGCTTCTGCAGCAGATTTAACAAAATTCACAAACTGTTTTTCTGTGAGGGCTTTTTTACCAAAAATAACCTGGCGGTCTTTATTCCACGGATTTTCACGGTCAAAGTAAACAAAGTTACTTACTTCTTCTTTTGTATAACCGTATTTTGCAGCTTCTACACGCATAAGAACGTCTTCATCTGTAAAAGAAGGATTATATAAACCAAATACGTTGTTAAGGTCATTAAAAGAAATATCCCAAGAAATTACAGGGTATTTTTTTACTTCTCTTGGATAAAGACGGTTTCCTGCAGTACTTTTGAATGTGTCTTTGCCATAAATAAGTGTTGCAGCTTCAAGACGTTTAAAAGCAGATTCTGGAGAAAACTTATAATGTTCCCCATATACATAAGGATTATTCCAATAATTATTATAAATATTGGCAATTTCATTTTCGATATCACCACTGCAACCTTTTTCTTTTGTAAAGAATTCATAAGCTTTGTTCATTTCCAGAGCAAGGTCAACTCTATCTTTAATGATTTTAAGTAAATCACCGCATATATCTGCACCGGTAGGCTGTTTATAGTAGGCATTTTCACTTGAACATTTTTCAAGCGGAACAGCACGGTCTTCAAGAAATTCTACATCCGGGCCATCAGAATAAGATTCAATTTCAAGACAGCCTTCAATAAGTTCAAAGCTTTCTTTTATGTAGTTTAAGGTCTCGATGTTTTCCTGTTCAGTAAAATCTCCAGAGTGTGGTGAAGGATAAACCCAGTTATTCAAAATATGGCGTCCAATAGATGTAAAAAGTTCGCCTACTGAACGACCGCCCTCTGGTCTTTTATTTAAGAATTCCTTTAATTCTGAAAAATCATCAAGACTGTCATCATAATTTCCATGAGAGATATTTTCAATTAATTCCAGAAACTTTTTTGCTGTTGCAATCTTATGCTTAGAGTTTTTTCCTTTTCTGAAATCATAAAGTTCAATCTGCTTCATAATTTTACCTTCCTATTTCCTGTTCAACTTTTTTTTCTGCAGACTTTGATTTGGTATTTACACGTTTTCTAAGTTCTGCAAATTCTGCAAATACAGAAACAGAAGAATGTGATTTACCATCCTTGTCTTTCCATGTATTCTGTTTCAGACTTCCAACTACACGAAGCCTATCGCCGGGATGTGATTCTGTAATTGCTTCAGTTTCTTTTCTGTTTCCCCACGCTTCAACATCAAAATAAGAGGTTTCCTTTACCTTTTCGTTATTGCGGTTAGTATAGAATCTGTCTACACCGAGAGTAATTTTACAGTTATCAAAACCGGCATCGGTTTTGTACTTTTCCGGCTCTTTTACAACGTAACCTTCAATAAGAAGTGAATTAAAATTATTCATTATCTGCCCCCTTCATAACCATGTTTATTTTCATAAGCCTGTTTCTTTTCAAGCCTACCCTTTTCATTGAATACACCGAGGTCTTTAAGATACATGTGCATGTACTTACCCCAGGTTTTATCAGCGTCTTCATGAGCTTCAAGAAGTTTTTCTTCACGCTTTTCATAATAGTTATTATACTTTACAAGAAGTTTTGAATTCCCCTGCAGAATTTCAGTCATTTCATTTTTATGAGGGAAAATCTGTTCACGGAAATCATCAAACTTCAAAGTATCAGATTTTGTTCCATACTGATTCATATATTTTACATATTCATCATAGCACGGACCGTAAAGCTTTGGTTCTTCAT
>AUXO012774264.1_pt1 | contig 23184 bp, 24 predicted proteins | sample 768731 | NCBI WGS metagenome assembly AUXO01 (sample SAMN02715735, study PRJNA202380) | gut metagenome | biome: sheep rumen | host: Ovis aries | place: New Zealand: Palmerston North | reverse complement strand
CAGGCATGATGGGTATGGGCTTTGGTACACCAGCTGGTGTTAACCCAATGCCACAGGCTCAGCCTCAGCAACCACAACAGCCACAGCAACCAGCTCAGCCAGCAGATCCAAATGCTGCTGATGGTCAGACTCCAGCTGCTGAATAGGTAGATTCAGATAATGGTGGAACAGAAAAAAGATACGAAAGCTGATGTTTCGAAGCAAAAAGCTTCGGCAAAAACAGCGAAAGTAGAGAAGACTGTTTCCATTGCGACGCAACGCTGCCCCCACTGTGGGGCAAGCGATGTGTCGACCAATGCGAAATCAGGTCAGCTTCGCTGCAATTTTTGTAGGAGTGAATTTGAGGCGAAAAGCGCAAATGCTCAAGGAACACTAGAGACCTTTGAGAATATCAAGGGCGACGTTGTTGCCGCGGGTGCGAGCAATATTATTCCTGGCGAAGATATTATTGTTACCTTGGGCTGTCCTTCTTGTGGTGCGGAAGTTGTTGTTAATACGGCTGATAACCTTAGCCTAAAGTGTCACTGGTGTCGCCATATTTTGACGGTTTCACACAAGATTCCAAATGGCGCAGTGCCAGATTTGGTTTTGCCATTCAAGATTAGCAAGACAAAAGCCATTGAGAAGATGAAAGAGTGGATAGAGCCATACAAGGCCAGTATGTCTAAGGAACTCTTTGGTAGCTTGAAGTTTGAAGAGCTATCTGGTGTCTATTTCCCGTACATGATTACGGATGTTAAGGCTCATTCTACGGCTTATGGTCAGGGTGAGCATACGAAGGCTAAAGATTCTTCTGGTGCTACGGTAGAAGTTTATTCTGTTTCGCGTGAGTTCGATCTTTATGTCGATGATTTGACGATTGAATCTTCTTCGAAACGTTTGTATCAGGATGTTGCTGTAAACTCGAACAACGTTATCAACGCAATTATGCCGTTCGATACAGAGAATGCTGTATCTTGGAATGCTAACTATTTGCGTGGCTTCTCGAGCGAGAGAAGGGATACGAATATCAACGACTTGAAGGAATTAGTTGCCTTGCAGTCTGGAGATATTGCCCGTGCGCGCATGAAAGAGATGAACGAGCAGTATGACCGTGGTCTTCGTTGGCAAAAAGAGCATCTAAGCATTAAAGGCGTAAACTGGAAAGCTGCATATCTTCCTGTTTGGCTATATAGCTTTAGGAATACTAATGCGAATGATGGGCGTATTTATTATATTGCCGTAAATGCTCGTACTGGAGAGACGGATGGCGTGTTGCCGGTGAAGGGGATTATTTCCGAGCATCGTGTTGGAGATAAGGCAAGGCATCATCACGAGATTGAAACCAGAAACGAGATTCGTGAACTCGTAAAAGAAGACCGCTACTTGCATACAAGAACTGGCGTAACTTCTTCGGAGATTACTGGCAGGAACGATAGTCGTGTTATTGGTGCAGCTTCGTCTGGCCGTAGCGAGATGCTTAACAGCGAGCGTGGTCGCTTCAAGAATGGTGCAAACTATACAAAGAACTATGGCAACAATGCTTCTTCCGGATTCTTGATTGGTATTATTCTAGTCGTGTTCCTCTTTATATTCGGTTCGATCTTCATCGAAGGTTGTGCTAGCTGCGCGATGGCTGGTGCTGGCAGTAGTAGTTATAGCAGTAGCTATTCGGACGATGATTACGATTATGATTTTGATGATTATGACTACGACTACGACTACGACTATGACTATGGCGATTCGGATGGTTTTAGTTATGACTTTGATTACTAAAAGGGGTTATTAATGGCGGAAGCAGCAGTAAAAAATAAGAATAATGGATTAAATCGATGTCCGCATTGTGGTGCGACAGAGGTTGTACCAATCGCGAAAACAGGCTTACTGAAGTGTAAGTATTGCCGTGCAGAATTTGAGGGTGTAAAGGCCAACAAGGCCGGCGTCTCGAAGAATATGAAGAATAGGAATGTCGCTGCAGGTGCAGTAGACATTATTCCCGATGAGTCGGTAATTATGACCTTTAAGTGTCCTGCTTGTGGTGCAGAGGTTGTGATAAATGCGCAAGAATCTGTTAGTGCGCGCTGTCACTGGTGTCGTCATAATTTTGCTTTGAACGAAAAGATGCCGAATGGTGCTGTCCCAGATTTGGTTTTGCCATTCAAACTAGAGAAGGGCGATGCCGAATCTAGAATTAAGGCTTTCGTGGATAAGCGTCAATTCTTTGCGCATCCTCAGTTCAAGAAAGAGTTTAAAGCCGAAAACGTCATGGGCGTGTTCTTGCCATACATGGTAGTAGATGTGAATGCTCATTCAAATCTGAAGGGTGTGGCGGAAATCAAAATACGTCAATATACAGTAAGAACAGGCGAGCATTCTAGAACGACTTATTATGATGCGGATGCTTATTACGTTGAGCGCGATTTTGATATTTTGGTTGATGATTTGACGATTGAGGCTTCGAGCGACAAGTTGAACCAAAACGTCAAGGTAAATACTAATAACGTCATTAACGCAATCATGCCGTTTGATACGGAAAACTGTGTTGATTGGAATCCGAATTTCTTGATTGGCTATGCTAGTGAGAGGCGCGATACTAATGTTGGTAATCTAGATAATCAAATTAAACTGCAGGTTGAGGATATATCTCGATATAAGATGTACGAGGACATGAAGGCTATCTACGATCGTGGCGAAGCTTGGAACTCGGAAGTGACAGAGATTAAAGGCTCTTCTTGGAAGGCGGCTTATCTTCCAGTTTGGCTCTATAGTTATAGGCAAGAAAGTAATGGCATTTTGCATTATGTGGCCGTAAATGCCAGAACTGGCGAGACGATGGGTAGTGTGCCAATCAACAAAGTGCGTTTGTCGGTTATCTCGGTGATTATTGAGATAATTGGTATTATCCTTGGTCTTCTTTGGATTTATATGTGCCTTCGTAATTTTGACGATGATGAAAATCCGTTCTGGTTGGGCCTACTAGGTTTCACGCCTGGCTTCTTATTCTATTGGATGAAAACGAAAAAGTATCGTAATATGGACGAGCGTCATACTTACGAGAAAGAGACTCGTGCAGAGGTGCAGAATTTAGCCAAGAAAGATACGCTGTTTGAGCATAGAACAAGGCTTAGGAATTCGCGCATTCAGGGTGAAAATGGCACACGCATGACTGGCGTGATCGCAACAAGCAATGAAAAGATGATGGGTGAAAAGATGGCGAACTTCTTAGGAATTGGACGTTCAGCGGATTCTCCAGTAAATAGTACTCCGGTTGGCGCTAAGGCTGAGCAGGAAGTAAAAGACAAATACGGAAAGTAATCGGAAGGGCCGCGAGGAGCGGTCCTTTTTGTGCTATCTCTGTTATTTGATATAATGAGCTTATTATGAAACTATATAACACCGCGAGTAGAAAGCTCGAAGAATTTAAGCCACAAAATCCTAACGAAGTTAAGATTTATACTTGTGGTCCAACGGTATATAGTTATGCGCACATCGGCAATATGACGAGCTATGTCTATTGGGATCTGCTCGTTCGTACTTTGCAGCTTAATGGCTGGAAGGTGAAGCGCATTATGAATCTTACGGATGTTGGCCATCTTACCTCTGATGCTGATGATGGCGAAGATAAAATGGAGAAGGGCGCACGTCGTGAAGGTTTGACGGTTTGGGATATTGCAAAGAAATATTCTGATGCATTCCTAGATAATTTCCATGCTCTTAATTTGCGAGAGCCAGCAAAGATTTGCCCAGCAACGAAGTATATCGAGCAGGACATGAAGCTCGTAGATTTGCTTGACGAGAAGGGCTATCTTTATGACACGAAAGATGGTTTGTATTTTGATACGAGCAAGTTTGAAGGTTATGCAGATTTTGCTCATCTTGATCTTGAGCATTTACAGGCTGGCAAGCGCGTAGAATTTAGTAGCGAAAAGCGCAATGCTTCAGACTTTGCAGTCTGGAAGTGGATTCAGGAGGGCGAGGATCACGCAATGCGTTGGAAATATCGCGGTCGTGATGGTTATCCTGGCTGGCACCTAGAATGTTCTGTAATTGCCCACGAAGAGCTTGGTGAAACTTTGGATATTCATACTGGTGGTATTGATCATATTATGGTTCATCATAGTAACGAGATTGCTCAGAGCGAGGCGGCTTTTGGTAAGAAGTTTAGTAACTATTGGGTGCATTGTAACTTTATTACGAGTGACGGCCAGAAGATTTCGAAATCTCTTGGTAATGGTTATACCTTTGCCGATCTTGCAGAGAAGGGTTATACCCCGATGGATTTCAAGATGTGGATTTTGCAAGGTCATTACCAGTCCGAGCGCAACTTTACTTTCCAGGATTTGTTTGCTGCGCATCAGCGTTTGATGAACTATAGGAACTTTGCTGCATTAAGGTGGCAGGAAAAGGGCGAAGATTTACCAGAGCTCCGTGAGGAAATCTTGAACGAGCTCAATAACAATCTAAACTCTGCCGGCGCGTTTGCGAAGCTTGATGAAGTTGTTTCTAAATCTGTTCCAAGTGAAGATTTTGTTAAATTTTTGGATGAAGTATTTGGCCTAGGTCTTCTTGAATCTACGCCAGATATCTCGGATGAGAACAAGGAAAAGATAGCGGATCGCGTAAAGGCTAAAGAGATGAAAGATTATGCTTTGGCGGATAAGATTCGCGATGAACTTGCGCGTGATGGCATTGAAGTTTTGGATGGCAAAGACAAAACCTACTGGCGCTTTAAATAGATAGCAAAATACCGCTCTATGACTGGAGCGGTATTTTTATGGACTTAATTCTTTGCGATTAGTTTCTTGTCTGGATTTTGTTCTTTGGCGCGTTTGGTTTTCTTTTCTTTGCTAGAGGGAAGGAAGCCATCGCCGAGCTCTTCGAGCAAGACCTTGATACAGCCAGCGATAGGAATAGCGACGATAGCGCCGATTAGGCCAAACATATATACGCCGATTGTGACACTTGCGAGAACGACGAGAGCTGGAAGCTGCAAACCTTTGCCTTGAACCTTTGGTGAAATGAAGTTGCTTTCGATCTGTAGATAGATGATGGTATAGATCAAGAATGCAAGACCAGCTGGCCAGGAGTTGAAGGCAAGGAGTAATGCGACGAGTGCGCCGCCAATGAAGCTGCCAAACATTGGAATAAGGCTTAGAACGCCCGTAATGATACCCATTGGGAAAGCTAGACCAGAAGAGAAGCCAAAGATGAGGCTTAGGACAAAGACGGAAATGGAAGTGAAGCAGGCATTGATTAAGCCGACAGTAATGGCGTTCGAGACGTATTTGCTTACGACTTGAGCCATACGAGTGATAATGGTTTGGATTTTGCCAGCGTGCTCATTGGTACGGAAGTTGCTCCAGAATTGTCTAATAATATCTGGGCCTTCAATAAGCATAAAGAAGGCAAGAACCAAGATAAGAATAGTTGCCGTAACTGCGCTACCGATTGCGCCAACGGTGTTAGCGAGGTTTGCGCCAAAATCTTTGATGAAGTTGCTAGAGAAATCTCCGAGAGCAGTACTGATTTCGCCTTGAAGATTATCTATACCGAAGTTTTTGCCGAACTTGTTCAAGAATTCTAGATTAATGCTGGAATTGTTGTAGATTTGCGGCAAGTTTGTAATGAAACGCTGGGTTTCGTTACCGATGGTTGGTACGACAATAGCAACAAAGGCAATAACTACGCCAACGACAATAATATATGACAGGGCGATAGGAAGCTTGCGTCCTTGGCCTGGAATAATGTCTGCTAATTTGTTAACTAGTGGCGAAATGGCGAGAGCTAAGAATAAGGCAGCGCCAAGAATGATTAAGCCGGCAGCGGCTTTAAATAATAAGAGACCTGCAAGAGCTAGGCCGAAAAGAACTAGCCAGAACCGTATAAAGGTTTTGGTACTAATCTCGAGTTTATGAGTATTGTCCATAAGGATATTGTAGCATGGTATAGATGTGGATTTGGGGTAGGGAGAATTATTTAAAAAAGGTCTTGCATTTTCTAAAAAGCTTGTGCTATATTGAAATTACAAAAGGTCAAAATAAAAAAGCGAAATAAAAACATAGTTGTCGGAAATAGGTCAATTTTTGGCAATTATTAAACACAAAAACATTTGTACCTTTATTTCGCGGGAGGTAAAAATATGGCGCATTTCGGTGTGCAAAAAGCAAAAAGTAAAGCTCTTGTAGCTTTGGCTGCAGCCGCTGCCATTAGTGGCGCGGCATTCAATTCTGCTCCAGCTAACGCTGCTGGTACGATGCAGATTGGTACTTTTTCCATTGAAGCTGATGGTCAGTTGCCAGCAGTCGTAGGTGGTTGGAGTCAAAACTACGATTACTGGACTTACGAAGTTTCCGAAGAAGAAACTGGTCTTCATAAAATTAAGCCAAATGATTATTTCGGCTGTGATAGAAGGACTGGTTCTAAAGGCGCAGGTGTTCTCTTGAAGAATAAAGAGGCATTTCAGAACTTCGTAACAAACTATAATGGTGCTGCAGATAAGATGATTCAGGCCTGCGAGCAGGTTACTGATTCTCATAAGTCCGGAAAACTAGGCACATATGAAATTGAATTTAACTCCGAAACAGGATATGCCTACCAGAACTCGATTTATACAACTTATTCCGGAGAAATATTTACAGTTAAGACGGATTTGGATTTTGATCCGGAAGCACATCTAGAAGAAGATAGTGAATCAAGCCATTTGACTGTCCGCAATATCTTTAATCAAAATGGAAAAATGTCCTTCCTGGTAACACCTCAGAAGGTTGGTAATACTCAATTGAGATACGTAAAAGGCGATCAGACTATTGGTGATTTTACTATTTACGTTTCAGATATCGAAGATAGAGACGCTGAAGGCAATATTTATTACAATAACCCTGACAGGTACGGTGATGATTACTTTGCTGCCCATGCGCACTATATTGGCACAGAAGCTTTGGATCTAGGTAATATTGAGACGAACCTACCATCAGAACGTATTAATCTTGAAATTGGTACTAGAGAGGATGAGGCTATGAGCGAAACTGGTACTGATAGTCCTGTTACTGTAGGTACGAAGGATAATCCTCTCACTCTAAACCTAGGAAGCCTTAATAGTGAATTGCGCATTAATGGTGGAAGCCATGTAAAGTTTACTGGAAATATCAATAACGATATCACTATTAATAAAAATACGCTCGTAGAAGATCCGCTAGTTGCTTCTTTGACTGTTGAGAGTGGTTCTACTCAGAATAAGAACATTGACGAAATGCGCAACATCATCAACGAAGGCGACTTAACGTTTAAGGGTGGTACTTACAATAATATCCAGATCGCAGGCGGTAATATTGATATTCAGGGCGGCTCGTTCAGACAGGAAGGCAAGGCTGCGACAATGTGGAATGATAGCATTATTCGTGGTAAAAGCGATGGTTCGATTACTATCTCTGGCGCCGATACAAAATTCGAGCATGTCGTAACATCTCCGGAAGGCGATAATGCTATCTGGCACAATGATACCTACGCTTTGATTCATACTTATGGCGCAGATGTTACTATCGATGGCGGTACATTTATAAGCAATGGCTCCATTATTAGTGGCGAAGATTATACTAGCGCTACGACTCCAAGGGGTAACTATACGATTAACGGTGGTACCTTCGAAGCAAAGCATATTGCTGCCTTCTCAAATAACTGGCAGGGCAAGATGACGATCAATGGTGGTGATTTCAAGACAACCGATCGCTTCTATGTCTGGGATACGCTAGAAGATTGGGAAGATAATAAGCTACTCAATCAATACGACAAATTGCCAGAAGGATTAGGATCTATCGGTGAAGTTGCTCGCTTCAAAGATAGCGAAGGAAACGAGCACCGTAACTGGGGTACAGGTTCAATGGGTATTACTCGTACACTAATTGAGCCAACTCTAACAAATATGGAAGTAAATGGCGGCGACTTCTCGGATGGCTATGACAAAGACAGTGATACTGGCGTCTTCCCGGCAGTCAATCATGATGAAGTTGAACTTGATGGTGATTACGACAATGATGGCCGCAAGGATGTAAGAGTTCTTCCTGCAGAGACATATGAAATTGCCGTAGAAGTTGGCGAAAAAACACATCCACGCGATCTTCCTGAAGGCTACGAAATTGTTTCTATCGATGGTGATGATGTCTGTACGGCAGAAATCATCGATGGCGCAATTGTCATTTCGGGTCTTTCTGCAGGTGAATGTACCGTAAAGGCATCTGATAAAGAAAATGATATTCAGGTCTTTAATGTCCATGTTACGGATCTTGAGGATTACACTGAAGGCGATCCACTAAGCATCCCAGTAGGTGAAACCAAGACTCCAGAAGATCTCGATGGTAAGAATCCAGAAGATTTAGATTGGACGGTTATCGAAGGTCGTGACTATTGTACAGTAAGCGACAGCGGTGCAATTACCGCAATTAAGGGCGGTGGCACTTGTAAGGTGACTGCTCGCGACCCAGAAACTGGCGACACTACAGTCTGGGAAGTCCAGACAACTGAACCGCTAGAAATCGGTGTTGGTGAATCTAAGAAACCAACTGATCTTCCAGAAGGTGCAGAGAATGGCGAATGGAGCAGCAGTGATACAAATGTCTGCACAGTCGCAAGCGATGGTACTATCACTGGTAAGAAAGCAGGTACCTGCTATGTAACTCTTACTCTTGATGGTAAAGTCTATACCTGGAAAGTTACTATTACTGGTAACCCAGATACAGCAGATAAAACTCGCGCAGCTATATTCACAGTTGCTGGTGCAGTAACCGCAGGCTTTGCAGCTTTGTCGGTAGCAGCACGCCGCTTCTTCGGACGCAAATAAAAACTAATTAATAAAGATTATGCCGACACCTCTCCCATGGTCGGCATAATCTAAAAAAAATGACCTAAATCTTATGAAAGTCCCTCCACCTCCCAGGGGGATTTTCTTTTACTCAACAAAAAACGGCTTTTATTTAGCCGTTTTTTGATTAGTTATAATACTTTGCCAAGAAATCTTTCATGTAGTCTTCGAGAGTATCGTTTAGGATGGCTTCGCGGATTAAATCTACAGTATGAACGATGAAATATTCGTTATGAATGCTAGCTAGAGTTTTGCCAGTAATCTCGTCGGTCTTGAAGAGGTGATGGAGATAGGCGGCACTGTAATGCTTACAGCAGTAACAATCGCAACCTTCGTCGATAGGATTGAAATCTTCTTTAAACCTAGCATTCTTGATGTTTACGCGTCCGTTCTTGGTGTAGATTGCGCCATTGCGAGCTTGTCTGGTTGGTCCGACACAGTCGAAGGTGTCGCAGCCGTATAGAGCACCATAGAACAAATCGCGTGGTTCGCTACCCATGCCAAGGAGATGGCGAGGTTTGTTCTGTGGAAGGATTTCGTTTGTGAGCTTAATGATGTTCGGAGTCTCGTCTTCGGTAGTGTAGAGGGAGCCGATGCCAAAACCATCAACTGGCAAATCTTTCATAAACTCTGCAGATTCGCGACGAAGATCTTCAAAAGTACCACCTTGGACTACAGCATAGAGTGCCTGATATGGTTTGCCGTTTGCTTCGGCCTCTTTTGCTAGTTTTTGGTGTTCGGCGATGTCGATTGGGAGCCATTCGTGCGTGCGCTTCATAGCTTTTAGCATAACGTCGTGATCACGAGAATCTGCAACACAGTCGAAAGCCATATGGATGTCTGCGCCAATTTTCCATTGAGCCTGCATGGAGCTTTCTGGGGTCATACGGAGCTTATCGCCATTGATGTGAGATTTAAAGGTTACACCTTCGAAATCCACCTTGGCGCTTGGGAGGCTAAGAATCTGGAAGCCGCCAGAATCGGTAAAGGTTGGACCTTCATAGCTCGTGAATTTGCTCAGGCCACCAGCTTTTTCGATTAAGTCTACACCAGGGGCGAGAAGAAGGTGGTAAGTGTTTGCAAGGATAGCCTGGCTGCCGAGTTCTTTCATTTGAGCAAAGGTCAAAGCTTTAACGGTTGCGCGAGTTGCAGCACCAACAAAACAAGGGGTCTGGATATCCCCGTGCGGAGTATGGATGGTTCCGACACGGGCAAGACCGTTTTGTTTTTTAATTTCGAAAGAAAAACCAGGATTCATAAGAGTATTATATCATCTTATTTGACGATTTCTAAATACGATGTGATAATATCTTTTCGATTTTTCGCCAATACTTTTTATAGAGCAGCAGGAGAATTAGGGCGGCGAGGCAGGCTATCTGGTTTGCGGAGATAATTGCGGTTTCGTGATTGTAGCGCAAGAAATCCAGGAGGAGTTTTATAGTTATGCAAATGATTAGAGTTGCGTAGGCTCTGGTTGTTTGATTTTTGATACGAGTGAGGCTTAGGAAAATTGCAAGAAAGACGATGGTTTCTAGCAGTTGGATCGGGAAGAAGCTAGCTTCTGGTAGCCATTCGTAGTTAACGGCAAAAGGACCATTGTAATTAATGCCGTGGCAGCAAGAGGCGGAGAGGCAAGCGAGCTTTGCGATTGAATATAGAAGAGGCAAAGCGATGATGCTTGAAGTGACAATTGCTTGTTTTGGTAGTTTTAGCATATTTGGGGTGCCGAGCAGTCTCAAGAATTTTGGATTATTTTGGTATCTTTCAAAAACGAAGGCACAGAGAATTATTCCAGCTGCGGCGCCAACAGAGGCGAGGCCGATTTGCTGGAAAAGAATTAGGTTGGCTAGGATGCTAAAGATATAAATAGAGATAATGGAGCAGAGGCAATAGATAAAGGCGAACCTTGATGGCGCTTTTTGGTTCCTGAGTTGTATATAGATAAAGAATTCGCCAATTAGAAGCGCAACAATAATAAGCAGGCCATAGACCTGATGAGGATGGTTCGGAATAAAAATGGTTGGCATTTGGGCTAATTATAGCACGAGCTATTTGATGAGCATTGAGTCACCGTAGCTGAGGAGCTTGTAGCCGGATTCGACAGCGTGATTGTAGGCTGGTTTGAGATTTTCCCAGCCAGCGAATGCACTTGCGAGCATGAGAACGGTAGATTTTGGCGCATGGAAATTCGTAAGCAATGCATCAACAATCTGGAACTTGAAGCCAGGGTAAATAAAGATATCGTCTTCGCCTTCGGTTTTGCCAGTTTTGGCGTAGAATTCTAGGGTTCTAGTAACGGTAGTGCCAACGGCAACGACTTTATGTCCGGCTTTCTTGGTTTCTTCGATGGCTTTCAAAGTCTCTTCTGGAATATGGAACCATTCGGAATGCATATGGTGTTCTTCGACTTTGTCGCTACGGATAGGCAAGAAAGTGCCAAGGCCAACGTGAAGGGTAAGATATTTAATATCAATACCTTTTTCTTTGAGCTCGTCCATGAGCTGGTTGGTCATATTGAGGCTGGCAGTTGGAGCAGCAGCAGAGCCGAGCTGTTTGGCCCAGACGGTCTGATAACGCTTAATATCTTCTGGGGTTGCATCGCGGTGAAGATATGGTGGCAACGGGACAGAACCATGATCTTCGACAATGTCTACTAGCGGGCGGGAAGAGCTGACAGTAGCGGTGCCGTTACCGAGGATTTCGCGAATTGTAACAGTATCCTCGGTCTTTTCGCCATCGCGTTTGTCAAGGATAGTCAAAATATCGCCAGCACGAAGCTTGCCATGGTACATGACGGAGTTTAGATCGCTTTTGTGCTTTTCAAGAACGACTAGTTCGCGTGGATGATCGTTTGGGAGCTTGGCAAAAAGCCTAGCGCGCATGACGCGAGTATCGTTAAGGATGACCAAATCGCCCGGCTCAAGAAAATCTGCCAACTTGGCGTAACGAGAATCTGTGATATTGCCATTATTCTTGTCTAGGACAAGAAGGCGAGTAGTGCCGCGAGTTTTTGGCGGTTCTTTAGCAATACACTCATCTGGAAGATTATAGTTATAATCTGAAACTAACATAGGGGATATTATACAATTTTTTATCTGTTTTGGCAAAGCTGGGCTTGTTATTTTGGTTAAGCTGTGCCATAATATATAAGCTTTTTACGAGTTGTAAAGGGTGCACATTTTGTAAGAAAGTACGGTGATAAGAACAATGATTGAGTTTTCTAGTTTTGATGATGCTACTTTCGTTACGCATAGTGGAAAGTTCCATGCGGACGAAGTTATGGCGACTGCTATTTTACTCGAACTTCGTGACGCCTATAAGCATGGCCTTATCAAGGATGATGAGCTTGGTGCTTTGGCAGGGAAGTTTTCGAGTGATTCTTTTGTGCTTTGTCGTATTCCTGAAATCATGGGCGACATGAACACGAAGGGTAAATTCCTCTATGATATCGGCGGTCGTGATTATGATCATCATCAGTTAGGGCGAAACGGAAAACGAGATAATGGCATCTATTACTCATCTGTTGGTCTGATTTGGAAAGAGTTCGGAATGTTGATTTGTAAAAACGTCTTTTCAAAATCAGAGGATTTGACAAAGCGTCTTTGGGCTGCGATAGATAAAAAATTAGTGCAGGTCATTGATGCAGGGGATAATGGGCAATTCCCTGAGATTGTAAACGAGATGCCTATAATGAACCTCGATGAATTGATTGGAGAGTTTAATCCGGTTTGGAAAGACAGTCAGACTATCGAATCTCAGAATCGTTGCTTTATTAAGGCGGTCGATTTTGCGGGTGGAATATTTGATAGAATGATGGTTTGTGAAACAGCGAAGATTTCGGCGATTTCTACGGTAGAATCAGCAATCAATAAATCTGAAGACGGAGTTCTGATTCTTCCCAAGTATCTTCCATGGGAAGAGTATGTAATCAGCTCTGATAATCCCAAGGCAAGAAAAATCATGTTGGCAGTATTTCCATCCAATCGTGACGAGGGCTGCTATATCGTAATGTCCCCACGGGACGAATCTGGCAAGAGCAGAATGCTAATGCCGGCAAACTGGCGCGGAAAGCGCAACGAAGAGCTTGATGATTTTGTCGAAGGCGGTACGTTCTGTCACGCAAGCGGCTTTATGGCTGTTGCAGATAGTTTCGAACATGCAGTTTCGATGGCTCATGCTGCAATTTCAGACCCTGGCAGCGAAATGCTTGCAAGCTAATAAGTTCACCTACTTTGTGTTCGGCCACTATATATGTGGCCGATTTTTATTGCCCCTATAACTAGATATGGTGTGAAGAAACTATTGACACACACTATATCTAGGGTTTAGAATAAAAGCATAAGCAACAACGCACGCTAAGAAGTAATAAGCAAAAGCAGCGTAGCGCAAAGCTAAAGCAAAAACGATAAACCAAGACAAGGATGGGGTTATGAAGAATATCATTTATTTTGATGCACGCGATAAAAAGAGCTTCGACTTTGAGCGTTATGCGAAGTCGCTCAAAACTCTTGCGGATGTTCCGGAGAAGGCAATCAAAGAAGCTCTCAAAAGCGTTGATCAATACGAAAATATGCACGTGAGCGTTCTCGTGGAGTTGGGAACGGCTTTGCTTGCAAAGTATGGCAACGAAGATATCGCGAAGAAGTATTTCGAATCTCATGACCAATACTTTGGTGGTAAGTTTGAGCGTTTGCGTCGTATTACGGGCTATCTTGTCGGTACGCTAGATAGATGGAATGATGGTAAGAAAGCAGAAGAGCGTGCACGCGTAAAGCATTCTGTTAATTCTAGTATCGATGATAATGAGCGTGCTAGTAGACTTGCCGAGCAGGCGATCGCTAGAAACGTTGCTTATGCAGCTTAGACTCCATTAGCTGGAAATATCCGCAGAAATGCGGGTATTTTTTGTTGAAATTTGTAAAAAATCGATAAAAAAGTCCCAAATGTTAACTTTTGTTGCGGAAATGTAAGGCGTAGTTGGTGGTAGTTTTCGTTGCGCAACCATATAATTAAGGCATAAATTATTTAATTTAAGGAACATTTATATGACATTACCAGAAAGATTAACAAAGCTTCGCAAGCTTGCTGGCCTTTCGCAAGAAGAGGTTGCAGAAAAGCTCGAAGTAACAAGGCAAACAGTTTCGAAGTGGGAAACCGGCCAATCTAGTCCAGATCTAGATAAGGTATTACCACTTTGTGGACTATATAATGTAACACCTGATGAATTGTTACATGATGGTGGAACCGAAGGAGCAGAAAAAGAAATCGCCGAGAATAACTTTGCCCGTTCAGAGGAACAAGATGAAAGGATTATGGCAAAGAAGAAACTAACAGGTATTCTTGGCGGTGTCCTACTATACTTCGTCGCAATTGCATTTATCATGATTGCGATTCCAGTTATGCAGATTAGTCCAGTAGTTGCTAGTGCGATCTTTATTCTATTATTCGCAGTTGCAACGCTCATTATTATTTATTCTTCAATTATTTATAAGAAGAAATCTCATAAAAAGATAGCTGATACAAAAGAGAAAAAGCTATATAAGACTATTGATAGTGTTTTGGCATTTTCGACTTTGGCTGTCTATCTGCTTGTAAGCTTCATGACTATGGCATGGCATATTACTTGGATTATTTGGATCATCTATGCCGTACTTAGCCAGGCCGCAAAACTAATTATTATGTTAACTACAGGAAAGGACGTTGACGATGACGAAGAATAATCGTGGAGGCTTGATTGCAGGAATCATTGTTTTATTTCTTATCGCTGCTAGTCTTGGTGTATTTCTTGTCTTTGCTATTGGTCATTTTGGTGGTTTCAACTTTGGTGGCTTTAGCTTGGGCGAAAGCGATCACTTGGCGCTCGAGAAAGAATTTGAGCTAGATAATGTTAATTTGATTAGCTCGGATAGTGATACTGCAAATATTCATATTTCAAAGAGCACTGACGGCGCAGAAAAAGTTAAGGTACATATCTTAGCGGAAGAGAAAGTAAAGGTTTCTGCCGAGAAGAATGATAGCTCGATTGATATTTATGCTAAGGAAGAATGCCACTTTATTTGCTTTGGCCAAAAGAAGAGCACGATTGATATTGTCTTGCCTGAAAATTATGAGGGCGATTTTAAAATCAAATCCGATGCGGGCGACATTGATATCGATGATTTTGAGAAAGCTAGCCTAGAACTTGATGCCGATGCTGGCAATAATAAAATTGGCAAACTAAAAGCTATTGCGGCAAATGTCGATACTGGCAAAGTAGAAATCAAGGGCGCAGAAAACATTAATGTTGAAATTGATGCTGGCGATCTTCGCATTAACGAATGTACAAACAAGCTTTACGTAAAGAATGATACGGGAAATGTCGAAATTGATAATCTGAGCATTAAGGAAGATTCTACGGTTATCGTCGATGTTGGCAATATCAAAATTAATAACGTTGGCGACGTACGCGTAGATGTAGACAAGAGTGTTGGCAATAGTAGTGTTAATGGCGGCAATCCAAAGGCCGATGTTAATCTTACTGTTAAAGCAGACGTTGGTAATATAGACATTCGCTAAACAAAAAAACCACCAGTTTTGCTGGTGGTTTTTTGATGATTAGTTTTGCAGGAAAGCTTCACAGTATTCTTTGATTTTTGGCAGTTCTAGGCCGCTGACACGGGCAGATCTCCAACCAGCGTTTTTGGCTGCAGTAACGTTAGCTTCCGTATCGTCTAGGAAGAGGATATTTTCTGGCGAGATTGAAACTTGCTCGTTAATGCGACTATAGATTTGTGGATTTGGTTTTGATAAGCCAAGATCGAAAGAGAAGAATAGATAATCATAATCTTCGAGGTTGAGCTGTTTCGAAATGCGCTCTTTGTCGAGAACGATGAGGTTGGACAGGATACCGATACTACAACGATCTTTTAGGCTGGTTTCGTAGCTTGAAACTTCTGGATAATAATCGGTTTTTGAAAGATGTTCTAGGAAGTTTTGTTTAAAATCTTCGAAGTTTCCAGATAATCTCAAGTCGGCTTTGATTTGATTGTATTTTGTCTCAAGTTCTTCTAGGGTTCTTGCGGAAGTGATGTCGTATTTGTCTAGGATTTTTGATTCTAGAATATCCTCGCCTGTGTAACCGAGTTTAGAAAAGACGTCTTGATAGGCCTTAAAGAAGGAATAGCCGGTTTTATGGCTATCTACAATGCCGCCCCAGTCGAAAAGAATTAGTTTTGATTGTTTCATGCAGTAATTATATCAAGAGTGTTAATATAGCTAACAAGTATGCAAGAAGATTTGGAACGATTATTGAAGCTAATGAAAACAATTAAATATGGTTGGGTTGGCTATGATGGCGAAAAACACGAAAGAATAGGGAAGAAATTCGCCGAAGAATATCGTTTGCAATTAAAGTCCGATCTTCTTTCGACGAAGCTAGGTGTTTGCTGGGATCAGGTAGAATACGAGGCTTGGGTGCTTGGTGATACTTGCGAGTTTAAACGTATTGCATTTGTGTATTATGGCGAAAAAGAAATGCCATCGCATACTTTTATTGTTGTACATGAAGATAATGATTGGTTCTGGCTAGAGCATGCTTGGGGACGCAAGGCAGGGGTTTATAAGTTCGGTAGTCTAGAAGAATTGCTGAAGGCGGCTATGAAGGATTGGATAAAAGATTTTCCTCTACCAGATGATTATGACAAGGATAGAATTGCGATTTATGACTATCCAGAGCCACTCATGAATTTAAGCTCAGATGAGTTTTATAGGCATCTTGAGACTGGAAAGAAGATTTCTACGAAAGGAATCGTAGATTAGTAAAATCCCCCAAGCGATTCGCCTGGGGGATTAATTGTGTGGCAGATTATGCAGCATTGATTTTCACAGCGCCGTGAGCGAGCAGCTCAATTGCAGTACTAACCGCTACTGCATCTGCCAGCTCGGAAACAATCGCAATTGTGCCGTTCTTGCCATCAAGATGGCTAAAGCGGACGACGGCGATTCTGCCATTATGGATACCAACACCAAAGAGAACATTGCCATGCTTCGAATGAAGCAGGAAGAATGAGCTCATCTCGGGATGTTGCTCGTAGGAGCACTCGTAGCCATCGGCAGTAAGCAATTGCTCGAGCATAAGAAATCTCTCGGCCATGTGAATTCACCTCCTCTCTAAAGTGGTGGAGAACCGAAAGGTTCGCGGACATGCGTCTGATGTAGAGTTTATACCATTTTTTAGGATAAAAGTCAATGCGGTAATGTAAAGGTATAATATATAGATATGGGATACGTAGGAAGTTATTTATGGAAAATGCGTCAGAAATTTGAGCACGACACGGTTATGTCTGCGACTACTGACGTGATACCGATTCGTGACGGTAAAATTTGCATGGTTCTAAATAGGGAGCATCGTTTCTGGTGTTTTCCTGGTGGTCATGCAGAGCTAGGCCTTTCTTGGCGGGAAGCTGCAAGAAAAGAGTTAGTAGAAGAGGCTGGTTTGGTCGCAAAAGATGAAGATATGAAGCCTTTTGCAAGTATTTCTGGATATACGATTACTTATGGATATAATGATCCGGTTAATCTTTTCTCGTTAAGTTTTGTTTGTGAAAAGTTTGACGAACATGATATTGAAGACGAGGAAGAAATCGCAGAGAAGCATTGGTTTGAATTTGATGAGATTGATGGGCTAGAGAAATCTGTATATGCAGATGCGATTTGGAAAGCATACAAAAAGTATTTGGAAACGGGCGAGTTCCAGCAGGTAGTTTTGCGCAATGACTAAATATAAGCTTGAATATAATCTCGATAGAGATACTTGGAACTGGTATTACGGCGTGAATTATTCTGAGAATGGGGAGAATAATTTTAAGGCCAATGATGATCTTGAGATTTTGAAGAAGATTAAGGGTCTTAAAACGCTTGAGGAAGCAGAGCCAATTTTGCGCTCTTTCTTGCAGGGAAAGATTGATAATCCAGAGAGCGAATTAAATGTGTTTTTGAAGACGGCTACGTCGCAATTTGAGGAGCTTTTCGATAAGGCTTGTGCGGCGATGGAAAATATTACAAAACATCCGATTACGAACGAAGAGTTTACTTTTTACGTTACGACTTTTCCGAGGATGATTGTTTTTTATGACGAGGGAATTGTCTTCTTGTATACGAGAATAGATAACGAGCTTTGGGGAATGCCGATGGATGGCTTCATGCATGAGTTGCTGCATTTTCAGACGGACAAATATTGGCGTCAGGATCCCGAATCGCCAGTTTCGAAACTATCCGAGGACGATTATTTCAAGCTAAAAGAATCGCTGACGGTAATTTTGGATGAGGAATTAAAACCGATAATAACCTTGCCGGATTGCAGTTATCCGGAGTTTAAGGATTTGAGGGACAAGCTGCATGAGCATTGGAAAAGGAATCACGATTTTGAGGCCCTGATAAAATACGGAGTAGGGCTTTTGTAGATTAGGCCGAAAGATGGTATAATAACAGATAAGAATTATAGAAAGGTCTTATTTTGAGTTTACAAATTGGAATTGTTGGTCTTGCAAACGTTGGTAAAAGCTCGCTTTTTAATGCTTTGACAAATGCTGGCGCATTGTCCGCGAACTATCCTTTTGCAACGATTGAGCCAAACACTGGTATTGTTGGCGTGCCAGACGAAAGATTGAATGTCTTAGCAAAAATGTATGGAGCGGCAAAAGTTGTTCCCGCGACGGTAGAATTCGTAGATATTGCTGGGCTAATTGCTGGTGCATCAAAGGGTGAAGGTCTTGGTAACAAGTTCCTTGCCAATATTCGCGAGTGCAAGGTTATTTGCCATGTTGTTCGCGTGTTTAAGGATGGCAACGTTACGCACGTTGCGGGCGGACCAGATCCAAAGCGCGATATTGAAACAGTAGAGCTAGAACTTGCTCTTGCTGATATCGAGACGCTAGAGAAGGCAATTCCAAAAATGCACAAAGACACAAAGAGTGGTGATAAGGATGCTATCAAGCGCGAAGCAAACGCTCAGAAAGTTTTGGATGAATTAAAGTCTGGCAAAACTCACGTTGCTCCAGTTGAAGGTTTGGAACTCCTTAGCGCAAAGCCAGTGTTCTATATGTTCAATATGGACGAAGATGAGCTTGTAGATGAAGCAAAGAAGAAAGAGCTTGCCGATATGGTTGCTCCACAGAAATGTGTGTTTGTAAACGCTAAGCTTGAGGCCGAAATGGCAGACATGTCCGCAGAAGATAAACAGGTATTCCTAGACTCTTATGGAATCAAGGAAGATGGTCTAACTCAGCTAGTTCATGTTGCTTACGATACACTTGGCCTTCAGAGCTATCTTACTGCTGGTGATAAAGAATGCCGTGCATGGACAATTCCAAAGGGCGCAACAGCTCCGCAGGCTGCAGGCGTAATTCATACGGATTTTGAACGTGGTTTCATCGCTGCAAATATTTGCAAATACGATGATCTTGTAAAGCTCGGTTCGGAGAAGGCAGTTAAAGAAGCCGGTCTCATGCGTACAGAAGGCAAAGATTACGTTATGCAAGACGGCGACGTCGTAGAGTTTAAGTTTAACGTTTCTAAATAATATATAAATAAAAGGTCGCGTCCAAGGAAGAAGGGCGCGATTTTTTGTATAAAATGTTTGTGCTAGCCTTTACGTTTATGCTAATATAATAGTATGAGTCTAAGTTATGGTGTGGGTAGCTTCTTTGCACTAGATGTGGGCACAGATGCATTACGTATGGTCGAATTGACAAGCACTGGAAAGCAGGGCTGGTCTTTGTCGCACTTTGCGTATGTTCCTGTGAGCCGTCAGATTTTGCAGGATAGCAGTGACGCTGGTAAGCGTCGCCTCGGTGAAACGATTGCAAGCGCAGCCGAGCAAGCCGGAATTAAAACAAAGAAAATTGCTCTAGGTTTACCATCTAGCAAAACATTTACGACTATTATTGAGATTCCTACTCAGGACAATAAGTCGATGGATAAGATTATTCGCTATCATGCGGATCAATATATTCCAATGCCTATTGATGAGGCTACAGTGGATTATGTAATTTTGGGGCCAAGCCCAAATGATCCTCAGGTAACTGAAGTTTTGCTTTCGTCGACGGCAACAAAGTACGCAGAGGAGAGAATGGAAGGCGTAGAGGCCTTTGGTTTTGATTTGATTGCAATGGAACCAGATTCTATAGCAATGTCTCGTGCTTTGACGCCTCCAGGCATCACTGATGCTAGGTTGATTATTGACTATGGTGAAGACTCAACAGATTTGACAGTCGTATATAACGGCGCTCCTCGTTTGGTTCGCTCGCTTCCTGGCGGCTTGTCTATTCTAACCCGCACCGTAGCAGGTTCTCTCAACGTAAAAGAGAGTCAAGCTAGACAGTTTATCTTGAAGTTTGGTCTTGCACAAGACAAACTTGATGGTCAGGTATTTAAAGCCCTTGATCAGCCACTAGAAAACTTTGCTGGTGAGCTTACGAAGTCTGTAAACTTCTTCCGCGCAAAGTATCCAAATATCAATGTTGGTGGGATCCTTCTTTCTGGATTTGCAGGTATTATTCCATTCCTAGGCGAATATATTGAAGCTAAGACTGGAATTGCAACATCTGAAGGTACTCCATGGCAGATGGTCCGTGTAACGCAACAGCAACAGCAGGCATTGTCTCAGGTTGCAGCTGAGTTCGCAGTAGCGATTGGCTTAGCGGAAAGGACAAATAGTAGATAATATGTTTGAAATTAGTTTAGTTCCTGAAGTAAAAGCGAAATTGCTTCGCCAAGAAAAAATACGCAATCTAGTTATTATTTTGTGTATCTTCGTGGCAATTGGCTGTGGTGCAATTCTATTGATTTTGACGGGCATTATTAGCGGTCAGGGCATCGCTCTTAATGCTAAGGATCATGAAATTGCTTGCCGTATTGGCGATGGTAGCGCACAAGACAAGAACTGCTCGAAGTTCGGTACGGCTATCATGAAGACTGATAACCTTGACGAAATGCTTTCAGTTCAAAACCAGATGAACAACATCGGCACATTGAATGCGAACAAGGTTAAGTTCTCTCGCATTTTCCCAATGCTAAGTGTTCTTTTGATTAATAATAACGGTTATTCGATTAAGGCTTCTGAGGTAAATCTAGACTTCGCAAGTCAGACAATCACCTTCGATGCTGTCGGTTATTCCGAAAGCCGTGTCTACTCGAACTCTCTAGCCGCTTTCAAGGCTAGTGCTAATACATCTTACTTTGATTATGGTGATTATATCGGTGTTGATGAAAACCAGAACGAGTTTACGATTCCTAGCTTCTGTATTACAGAGCTAAAGAGTGCGGTTAATGGTTATCTCTATGGTATCTATCATCGCTATACTCCAGGCTGTGAAGCAGATATGATAAGCAAGGAAGACGACAAGAAGGACGAAGGCGATGGCTCTACTACAGACGAAACCGAAAAGAAAGTTGTCCATTCTCCTAAGGATGTATTTATTCGCCGTACATACAAGTCTGTCGATGATATGAGCGATTACAAGAACGGTAATAAGAAAGAAGATGAGAATAAACTTCTTGCCAAGGCTAATGAAGTTGCTAAGACTCAGGGTTTGATCTCTGCTGATATTGAAGCAGCTCCAACTGGCTTCTACTTCTCGAGTAGCTGTGTCCAGTACGATGCTGATGGCGACTTTAGCGAGGAAGCTACTCGCAATCAGTGCCCAATTTCACCAGCTGGTATTGAAGCATCTGACTTCGGTTATGGTCGCGATGAAGCAAATAATCCAGTATTTAGCTTCTCAGTTACGATTCCATACTCGAAAGAGATTTTCGCTCAGTCGAGCCATCATGTTGTATTCAATGGCCCAACACGCAAGAACGTAACTCCAAGCTACAAACAGTTTGATGATATGTTCGCAAAACCGGCTAAAGATGTCGTGAAGGAGGACAAATAATGGCAAAACCACATAGTTCTGCGGATAGTGAAGGCGCATCCGTATTGAAGCGCATCAAAATCACACGCGCACAAAAGATCATGTTTGGTTTCGTGTGTGGTGCTTCCATTATCTTTGGCGTCACTTTAGTCCTAAGTATTTATTTGATTAGAACAATTTCTTTCAATGCTAAGGTTGATAGTCAGAAGGGTATGGTTATTGATGCATTGAAGAAAGATCAAAATAATCTTAGCCAGCTTGCTACATCCATCGATAATCTTTCGGAAAACGAGTATCTCGAAGTCGTCGCGAAGGAAAGAAAGAACGAACTTTATAACTGTTCCGACTATGTAGATAAGAAGTCCTTTAGTGATGGCGAAGAGATCAGCGCTGAAGATATTGAAAAGATGAACGCTTGTTCTTCGCTCCGTGTTATCGCTGAGGCTATGCCAACGGTTTCTTCGAACGTTTCGAGCCAGGATATCGCAATTGCGACTTATGCACAGCTAGAGAAAATTCTTGATGTAGCAAATGTTCGTGGTAATACTACCGACGATGATGGCATCATGAGTGTTGATGAGTCCGGTACAAGTGACTTTACAGATACTGCTAAGCAGGGTGTTACTGTTAAGCCAGTAAGTACTCTCGAAGCAAGTGTAAATCTTGAAGACGGTTCTGCTCAGATTTATAGTTTCATGGAGACGATCGACCGTTCAATTCGCAATTTCGATCTCCAGAGTGCAACTCTTGAGCTTGGTGATTCGATGAAGTTTTCTGGTAGCTACTATACCTATTACACAAATCCTGTAACTCTTGAAGTTAAGAAACGTGTAATTTGCGCAGACAAGTCTAGTGATGCTTGTAAGAAAAAGGGTGGCGACAAGAGCCTAAAGAGTAAATAGCGATAAGAAAGGAAATAAATGAAGAGTACAGATATAGCATTGATTATCCTAATCGCTGCAATTTCAATTGGCATTTCTTTCTGGGTTACTAACGCTGTTCTTGGTGACCCAGCAGAATCTGTTGCCGAAGTCAGTTATATTGACGACATCGGTGGCATTGTTGCTGATCCGGATCCAGAAACCTTTAATACCTTTGCGTTGAACCCAACAACAGATGTTGTTGTTGGTTGTGATGCAGGTCAGACTTGGGTTTCTATTCGCTGCGTTGATAACGATAAGATTATCTATGACAAGAATGGTAACATCGATGCTGATGCAACGAATGCTAACTATGATCCAAATGCTCCAAAGGAAGAAGAAAAAACTCCAGAAGAGAATCCAGAAACTCCAGAAAATCCAGAAGAAGAAAATATTAACGAGGGCTTTTAGTTTCCGCGGGCTTTATAGCTCGAAATAATCCAAAAGAAAAATATGTTACTGACTAAGGAACAACAAGACAAAATTGTCGATATACTGATTGATTATGGCTTGGTAGATATTAATGCTGCCAAGAAGG
>AUXO012725654.1_pt1 | contig 23206 bp, 11 predicted proteins | sample 768731 | NCBI WGS metagenome assembly AUXO01 (sample SAMN02715735, study PRJNA202380) | gut metagenome | biome: sheep rumen | host: Ovis aries | place: New Zealand: Palmerston North | reverse complement strand
AGGCGCGCTGCTTGTCTTCTGTTCTGTTCGCAGTCTGTCAAAGAGCTATTCTGTCTGCCTCCCTTCCGGAAAGCGAGTGCAAAGGTACTGCCTTTTTACATAACAGCAAAATATTATGACAACTTTTTTCAAGAAAAAGGCAAAAAAGTTGGATCAGGGCTGGAATAGGACCGAAATCAGTCAAGATAAAGGGAAAACCGATGCCAAAAGATTGTTGAATGGGTGTCGTTAAGATGAGGGGATGTGTGGTTAAGATGGGCTGGCGTATGCCACAAAAGTCGGTGTATAGGCCATTTTTCGGCGGTCTATTTTCATGGATAGGGAATACACAAGGACACAGATATACAACTATACATTATATATATAATAGAGGTGGCTCGCTATGTTACCGCAGTTTTCTTTTGCGACATTCACTACCCTCTCCGCAGCCGATTATGATGTTCTTCCACTACCCTTTTACCGATGTCGTCGACATCGGTTTAGAGAGTTTTCTACGCGTAGAGTTTCTTTCCTCAATAGCCTCTATTTTGTGGCAGAGCCATGCAGAAGCAGAGGTGGATATGTAGCACAACTACAATAGGGGGCGAGGGACGGGACTGGCATAGCAACTGCGGGGAGCAATGAAGAGAAAGAATAAAAAAGGGACGGTGCCACTCGACACCGCCCCTTCATCTATAGGAGAAATCTATTGTTTCTTCAGGAATGTATTTAACGCTGTGGCAGCTTGAGGAACCAAGGCTTGCCTGTCATGCGAGGTGTAACACCATACTTTTCCGTCATGTACTCAGGCATTGTGATTGTGGGTCCAAATGCTCCTTTGCGCATCTGATAACGCATGAGGTCGTAGAAGCGATGGCCTTCGAACATTCCTTCAAGTGCCTCTTCTTCCAGGATAAGCTGTGCTACACGAGCTTGGCGCTTTGCACGAAGTTCGTCAGAAGCGAGGAAGTTCTGAATTGATTCAGCTACAGCGCGATAGTCTCGCACGAATTCATCATATGCTTCCTTGGTTTCGAAGATTAACTCATCTTCGATGTCATCTTCTGTCAGATATGTAACCTTAGCGTAGTATTCGTAAACAGGAGGTTCGCCTTCACCGCCTTCACCGCCTTCGCCAGCCTCTTCGTCAGGCTCATTAACCTCGTAACTAAGAACACGTCCATAATATGGGTTTGCAGCACGAAGTTCATCCAATGTATTCTTGGTATCTTCGTCATCCAGCCAATAATATTCATCATTGTACTCTGTGTCACCAGAGCCGAAAGAGTGAATACCAACCTGAACTTTATGTCCACTTTGCAATGAGATTGACCCCGAGTGGTTCCATGTACGCTTGTCTAGGCGTCCAAAAACATCGCTTGACCATACAACAAATGAACCTTTGGCCTTTTCGAAAAGCTCTTCGTCATCTTTGTACTTGCTCTCCTCCATTGCTGCAATCTTTGGACATACGGACTTAATCTCGCACAAACGGTTAAATTCGTCCTCAGAGATTTCAGTTGCCAGTGTAGTCCAATCCAGACCATATCTCAAGACAGCGTATGCAGTTTCTGGAAATCCTGCACCGTTCAACGCTTCGGCCATGTGCAGATAGAGAATAGGAATACGGAAAAGAGGCACATAAGCCTGACGGACATCTGCGCGCGGCATATCATTGCTACCGTTCAGCCATTTATAGATATAGGACCTATCCGTACTTAAATTAGCATTGTACTTCGTCGCAGAAGGGTCACTGTTCGTTTCATGGATAGAAGAGAGACGCAAATCGCCCTTCTCCAGCGCATCGTCATACAATGCCACATTCTCAGGACCGACGCGGTAATAAATCTCGGATGCACTACGGTAATCATAGAAGAAGAACTTCTGTGCTGCAGAAATATCCTTGATTCGCTGAGAAGGCTTCACTGCAGGATAGTAGTTGTTCTTGTACATCGAGTTAAAGATCTCGCTGAGGTTGTTGTAGTTGCCATAGAATGAAGCAGTATCACAAGGAATCACCACGAGGTTCTCTTCTGTTCTTGACACTTTAAAGCGGTTGTAATAGGAGTCGCTCCAACCTGAGAAAGACTCACCATCCCATTTAGACCATGTTTTGATGTTGCCACCTACAGCACGCTCTTCACCAGGATAGCAGAAGAAATCATGATACAGACTCACAGCCTTCTTGTAGTCTTCAGGATTGCCAGAGCAAGTGCCCTTCCACATATAGAGTTCTGCCAAGAGTGCACGCACTGGAATGAAGAAGTTACCCCAGGAGATGTCTTGCCACTTACCAGAATAGCTGGGGCGCAGCTCATTGTTCTTCTCCATATATGGATATTTCTGAAGGTCCTCTATGCACTTGTCGATAATAGCCTCCATGCCGAGCACGCTCTTCTTGTCGGCTACAATCTCCTCTGCAGCATCAGAAGTCAGAACAGGACGCTGCACGAATGGCACTTCACCATAGATCTTAGCCAATTCGAGGTAGCACCATGCGCGGAAACACTTTGTAGCACAAACTTCTTTCTCATATTTATAAACTCCATGTGTCTTAAGGAGCGAATCAACACGAGAGAGATAGATGTTACAAGAGTTGATGACTGCATAGTAGTCTGCTGGCTGGTTATAAATGTTGCCCACCTTCTCGATAGGGTCATAGGGCTTGGTCTTTTCAGGGGTATTCTCGAACAATCCCTGCAGATAGGCTGTGGAGTGAATATTATCCACATCCAGCAAGTCTGCACGAACCTCACCCAAAAGGACTGTGCGCTCAGCCAGTTTCTGCATGCGCTGCACAATACCCATCATCTGATAAAGCGTGTCGTTGGGAGTGAGATCGGTGGTCACAAGATTGTTCTCCGCCTCAAACATGTCTTCGCAAGACGTTGTGGCTGCTCCCATTCCCAACAGGAGCAAACCACATGCTATGATAGATTTTAGTTTCATAATCGTAATAGTTGCAAATTAGAGGTTAATCTTCACACCCAGATGGAAGCTACGTCCTGAAGTCAGATAGCCTGCATCGATGCCTTGCATCAACACGGTATTTCCACAAGACACTTCTGGATCTGAGCCCAGATACTTGGTGAAAGTTAACAGATTATTGGCCGCAGCCCATACAGTAAGTCCCTGAATGTATTCATTCTGGATAGGAAGCTTGTATGAGAGAGTGATGTTCTTGAGCTTCAAGTATGAACCATCCTCAATCCAACGGTCAGAGAAACGAGCGTTGCCCATTGGGTCTCCATAAGTAATCTTTGGAATGTCGGTAACCTGATTCTCAGCCATCCAACGACGGTTCAGCGCTGTGGTCTGGTTGATGAACATAGAGCCGCTCTCCAAGAGTGAACGCTGATAGTTATAGATGTCGTTGCCTACTGAATAGTTGAAGTTAGCAGACAAAGCCCAATTCTGTGCAAAGTGGAAGTTCAAGTATATGTTTCCGTAGATATCTGGATTAGGATCACCGATGACGAAACGGTCATCTGCATTGATCTCACCATTATTATCTTTATCCACGAAAATCATATCACCGGCTCCAAATGGCTTTTCGTTATCGTTTTCATCCACGATGTACTTGCCATCGGCAATAGCCTGTTCAGAAGTGCTATATACGCCCTTCGTCTTGTATCCGTAGAAGACGCCTGCACTCTCGCCTACTGCAGAACGAACCACTCCGCCATAAAGCTCTGTATCGAAATAGCGCTTACCTTGTGGCAAAGACTTGATTTCGCTCTTATAGTGACCCAGCGATGCTCCGAAGTCGAACTTGAAGTTCTTCAGGTTGATGACCTTTGCGTTGAAGGCAATGTCATAACCTGTATTGGTCATTGAGCCATCGTTCGTATAGTAGTCTGTCAAACCTGCCACGTAAGCCAAAGTGCCTAAAGTAATCAAGTTGTTGGTCTTTGAATGATAGTAGTTAGCGCGCAAGTTCAAGCGGTTGTTCAAAAAGTTTCCTTCCAAACCGACATTAAAGCGGTTAGTGGTTTCCCAACGCAAGCTTGAGTTACCAATCTGAGACAAACCGATTGAAGGAGCACCATCTTGCAACAGCACAGCAGTTGAGAGGTAAGTCAGTGTTGCTGAGTTGTCCATTGCGTCATTACCAACAGACTCAAAGCCTACATTCAGCTTCAATCTGTTTACTACTGGATTTGCACGGAACCACTTCTCATTGCTGATGACCCATGTGCCCTGGATAGATGGGAAAAGACCCCATGCTACGCCAAACATCTTGAGGCCGGCATCTGCATCCTTACCGAAACGTGAAGAGGTTTCCATAGAGAGCTGACCTGTCAAGTAATACTTCTCCATGAAGTTGTAGTCCACATTAGCATAGTATGCGAGTGATCTCCAGTTTGTGTCAGAACCAAGAATCTTTCTGTTCACCAAGTCGTTCTTCATGTTTGGAGTCTTATCCGTACCTGTACCATCACCACTGAGGTGAGAAGAATTGAAGGTGTCGTTCATGAAGCGGAAACCGCCGAACATCTCCAAACGATGAGCGCCATTAGGCAAGATAACCCAGTCGGCACGTGTGTCAGAGAAGATAGCGTCATGCTTTGTGAAGAGTGAGTGCTTCGAGTTCTTAGTCACACTGGCATTACCCTCTTTGGTGTACTCGGGCATACCTTCCAGTGGAGTGAAGTAGTCCTCGTCAAAGCTCTGCATTGTGTATGCGAAACGCTCGGTCAAGCTAAAGTTGTTTGTAGGCTGCCAAGTTGGTGCTACAGCCAAATGAATCATCGTACAGTCAGCACGGTTCTTGTTCTTTGCTTCACCATTATCCAAGATACCCTTAGGGTTGGCGATAGAAGCCTTCTTGCCGACAGCCTCATTCAGATAATCATCAGCATCAGCAATAAATGAAGTCACATGAGACTTGCCATCAGCTTCTTTCGTGAAGTCGTAAGGACTCAAGAAAGGAGACTTAGCATATGCCAAGAATCCAGGAGAATCCAATGACTGCAGATGGAAATCAGACTCCAAACCATCGCTACGGAGGTCGCGTGTCACATTCGTATAGCTGGCGTCAAACTGTGTGGTGAACCACTTGTTCAACCAGATATCTGTATTGAAACGAATGTTGAAGCGCTGCATGTCATTCTTCTTCAGCGTTGACTTTGCGTCCATATATCCTACAGAGAGGTTATACTGTGCGACATCATCACCACCTTGGATAGAAATGCCATAGTTCTGTGTAAAAGCTTCACGATATACGATATCACGCCAATCCGTGTTGTTGTGATACATATTATAGTACAAGTACTTGGGATCAGTGCTCAAGAACTTGAACTCTGTCAACTTGGAGTCTGTAGAGCCAAGCATCTCAGCGGCATATGCACGATACTGACCTGCATTCATCATATCCAGTTCCTTCGGAATCAATTCAACTCCGCCTGCAATGTTTACGTCAATGCGGGTTGCCATTGAGTGACAGCGCTTTGTCTTGATATTAATGACACCGTTAGCTGCCTTGGCACCGTAAATGGCAGTACCATTCTTCAGTACCTCCACAGATTCGATGTCCTCCATGTTGATAGCCTGCAACAGGTTGTTGAAATAGCCTGTGTGAATCATGTCGCCATTCTGATACATCTGATCGTAAACAACGCCATCGAGAATAATCAAAGGCATCGCATTTGAATTCAAAGAGTTCAGGCCATTGATGAACATAGAAACGCCTTGAGCAGGATTAGCTGAGCGCTGTATGCCACGCACATCACCACCTAAGCGGTTCTGGATTTCCTGATCCACAGTAACAGCAGTTGACTGTTCAAAGTTTGAAGTAGATACAGACTTTGTGCCGGCAGTCTTTGCTGTATAGTCAGGAAGATAGGTATCGGCATAAAGTGCCACCTTAACACCCTCGGTCTTACCGTTGAGTGCCACCTGCACTTGATTATATCCTTCCAACTTCACCCACAGCGACGTAACGAACTTAGGAACATTGATAGTGAATTCGCCGTTCTCGTCCGCCATGGCTGTATAATGTTTGTTGTTGTAAGACTGGAGCTGTGCACCTGCCAAAGGTTCGCCAGTTGCAGCATCCACAACCTTACCTTTCACCTCTATTGTTGGGTACTTCTTTACAGGCTTGACTTGCTTTCTTGGTGCAGCCACCACCTCAGTTGCTTCAGCAGCTTCCGGAGCCTCCACTTCATCCTGTGCAGCCACAGGCAGTGTGCCCATCAAGAATCCCATTGCTGCGAACCCATATTTACAGATGCGCAGGACATTTGAGCTATTATATGCTTGCATATTCTTCATTCTTGTCTTGATTAATTAACTTACTCCTCACCCCCAGCTTCCTCTTCTTCATCTTCATCTGCGATTGCAGCTTCAGTTGCTTCCAAGTCTGGCTTGAGAATAAAGTCCGAAATCAGCATTTCACGGGAATACGTGTTCTTAACTTCACCTGATTTAGCTTTTGATGACAGCTTGATGACTACACCTTCATCAGAACGGCCATAGTAAGCATTCTTGAAGGTGAACTTGCCCAAGTAAAGCGTATCCACATAGTTCTTATATCTGTAGTCTTCTGGATGTTCTGGGTCATAAGGCTCTATGACAAAGTTCTTATCCTTCTCAGTTCCAGGTACAATCAGATCCGTGTAATCACTTTTACCAGTACCCCATTGACCGAGATTTTTGCCATCTTTGCTTTCACCAATGCGTTCATAGATTGACACACTAAACTTGTAGCCTCTATTATCGGCATCTGGGTCAGATGGGTGAATGAGTTCACCATCTGGATTTGTATAGCCATTCTTAGCCCAAATTGGACAGGTCACAAGATACAAGTCATATGTGCCTGACAATGTAGAGTACAATTTGAAGCCTACGTCAATCTGTGTAGAACTATTCTTCGTAGTTACGTCAGTGAAATGGTATGAGCGAGTAATCACATCTGTTTTTTCTCCATATTCGTCATAGACTGGAACATCAAATGTAGCGCTCTTTTCGGTAATGGCTCCTGTACCTGACGTGAACAAAGGCTTCTCTGTTGCCTGGTCAATGAGATAAGGCCTTGCTCTGATGGTGCGCTTCAAGAAGAACTGCTCTGTAGGAGACATTGGGAAATCTTCCACTAAATAGCCTACGCCGTTTGAACAAGCGATAGGGTCTCCAGCCTTAGCAAGGATGTCGTTCACCTCCTTATCTAAAGGCAAGCCACGCGCTGGGGCCTTTGTGTAATACACGCCATTAGGCCAATCAGACCCTCTGGAACTCACGTAATTGGTTGATACGAGAGAGTCTTCTTTGTGCAAATTGACATTGTTGTTGAAGAAGAGGTCTCGCAACAGGAAATGGCCTGCATAGAGGTGTTTAAGCGAGTCAACTATACCTGCACGAAGATTGTCTTCTGATGGGTTGAACTTCAAGAGTGAAGCAGCCAACTTGTAACGTTTCTGCCATGCAGCATCCGATGGGATAATTGCAATGAAGTTAGAATCCTCTTCGTAAATTTCAGCAGACATAGCGTCCAGCACCAAGTTGGTGTGTATTGTCACGCTATCCACCCAAATCTTGTTACCATTCTCATCCACGCCACGGCTCACTGAGCGGCTCTCGTCCAAAATGTCAGAGTCTTTTTCCTCAATGAAGGCATAAAGAGAAGACTTCTTTTTATTAGGCTGTGTTGAAGCGACATACTGGTCCTTAATCAATTCATTGATGTTTGGGACATACTCGTTTTCGTTTTCAATGATGTGCAACACACCATTTGTACATCCCAGATTTGCCTCTTGAATAGTTTGGCCTCCAAACAGATTCTTTCCAGCATCTGTCATGGTTACCAGCTTCTTGTTCAACAGAGTAATCACCTGATCGTTCGTGTTCTGCGACACAGCATAACGTGTCATGTGATTCTTGATGAACCGGTCAATAACCTGCTGCTTATCGGTCTGAGCCAACTCTAACCAAGCATCCTTATCAAAAGTGCCGTTGGCAGGAGCCCAAACCGTATAAATATTCTCTGAAGCGAGTTCTCGCTGATAGCCCACCGCCTTGATGATGTCAGCGAATTCACTTGCTTTTTCCTCAATCGCCTTCATAGTGGTTCCGGCATAGCCATTAGAAGAAGCGGAGTCATAGTGATCGTCCCACGTATCCGTACAAGACAGCATCACTGATGCACCAGCCACAGCAAGGAGCCCCCATCTGAGCGTATTCTTGATATTATTGTTCATAATCTTGATTGCATTAATTAGTGTTTACCATTTGTCCTCTGCAATGTACTCGTTCGCGTAGATGGTTCGAGGACAGAGCTCGATGAAATCGAAGTTCAACTCATTATCCTCCGAGTCGATCATCTGTTGGATACGCATATATTGGTCAGTTTTACCATCGGTAGTGAACGTTCCCAATACCCTACGGATCGTGTTGTTCTGGTTACGGAAACTGCTATTGATATCCGAGTAGGTGTTACCAAGTGCAATATAGTTACCAGGACCCTTCATCCAACCTTGGTTATGAATGGTCTTATCGAAGGCGTTAATAGATTCATCATCACCCAGGTCATTATCGCTTCTGTAACCAAAGAGCGCTTCACCACCGGGACGCATATCGAATGGAATACCCTGTGCGTGCATATCTTTTGGATCAGGGCTTTCACCCAGATAAGCCTGCATGATACCACGAGACTTAAAGCCCACACAAGTCATGAAACGAACCTCGTAAGTACCAGCTGGTACAGGTGGCAACTTGATGGTGAAGTCGAATCGACCCTTCACGATAATCTCATCGCCTTCATACGACCAGAACCAGATGTAACGTGGACGTACATGGAGGTGTGTGTTGTCATTATAAATAAAGTTCTTAGCAGAACCGGCCTTGAAGCCTAAGCAGTGCGCCTTATTTGTTAGTGGGTTGTAATTCTCACCCGCACTGTTCGCATACAAACCATCGGTGAACTCCTCATACTCGAATCCACGAGCTCCTGAAGTAATGAAGTCAGGTGAAAGCGTAGAGGTGTCCATACGGATACGTTCATTCAACACGTATTTCTGTGTATGTTCACCATAGTTGATGATATCATCAATATAGAAATAACGACCATTACGGCCAATAGAAGTAGCACCTTCTGCCAACTTAGCCTTCATGTCATTATCTGTAGCCACCTTGGCTCCACGTTCGAATCGACCATACTGGTCAGGACGCTTCTGCACACCGCAACGGTTGATGTACAAACCAGCCTCACTACCGCTTGGGAAAGAGAACTTCATCAGCGAGTGTGGCATCTTTGTCTCATAATAGTCACAGATGTCTGCCTTACGACGGTTGAAAGCCTTAGCCATCTGACCATTCTTAGAACCATCCATATAAGTCAGCTTGTAGTATGCACCATCGAATGGCAAGATGTGGTAAGCAACGAAACGGTTCAGATAGTTCTTCAAATCCTTTTCATCTGTTACGTTCTCATCTTCAGGATACATCTCTTTGTAAATACTCTTTGCATACTCAGCCAATTCATCGACCGTAGTGATGCCCTTTTGGATGAGCACCTCGTCGGGTTCTGCGAAGACCGTGTATTTAATATAACGCTTCTCCATATAGGCCACGTTATCACATTCTGCAGCCGTATGCACCACCAAAGACTTGTTGGTCCAGTCCACAGAGTCACTGCCTACAGAATAGTTCTTGTCAATCAGGTCACGACCATCCAAGCTATCAGCCCAACCGGTACGCTCCAAAGCTTGGTAGAAGATATGGATATTCATATCCTTCTCCAACATCTTCTGAAGCATCTGGTTGTTACGGCCAACAACCTTGCCGACAGTGTGCACCACACCGTTGCTCACAGAGTCATCCACATGAGTCAAGCGAGCATTGTTATTGATGTACATCACCAAGTGTGGATTAGTACCGTCCTCATCCGTTTCTTCCACAGATGAGATAGACATATACAAATCCAGCATGTTAGTCTTACCATAAGATTCACTAGACTGGTCAGATGTGAAGTATGCCTTTCCTTCGATGATAGAATTGAGTGCAATCGTATCGCAATCCAGCTTATCCAATTCATCAACAGAGTTAACACCCTTCTCCTCCAGGTACGCCTTTACAGCTTCATTTGTAGGCGCAAAGACTGTATAAGAACCATAGGTACTCAAGAGGTTCATCAGACGGAGATTGTCCTTCTCTCCAGTAGCACGCTCCAGAATCTTGACAAAGTCACTGAATTCCTTCCGGTTCTTCAAAAAGTCTGCAGCATATTCCTTGGTTGAAGTATAATAGTTCTCCACACCAGGATCATCAGAGCAGCTCACCAGCATGGCAGGAATGGCAGTGCAAGCACTTAACGCCAGTGCCATGAATATATCTTTCAATCGTTTCATATCTGATTAATTTTTGACAGTTTCTTCTTCATCATAATATGCCTGATTCTGTTTCAGTCTTGGGTTTACCTTCAACTGAGCTTTCGCAATCGGCATGTACATAAAGTCTGGGATACCCAGCTTCACCTTCACTGCGGCACTTTCATAGCGGCTGCTCAAGGCTGCGCGGAAAGCATCCATGTTACCCTCACGACGAGAGACACGTACCAAATCATAGTAACGCTTCGCCTCAAAGAGGAATTCACGACGGCGCTCATTCATCAGCAAGGTTTCAAAAGAAGCCTTACTTGTATAGCTCGAACGCTGAGGCAACATCTTCGTAGACTTTCTCAATGCATACGGGTTTGAACGTGCATAGACTGCTACAATCAAATTGAATGCATCATCATACAAAGCCTCCGCATTTCCAAACAAAGAAGCGCCATCTATAGCAGCTGCAGCCTTGCGTCTTGGTGCAGAAGGTCCTTCTTCACCACCTTCGGCATCGCCATCACCGCCTTCTTCAGCATTCTCTTCTTCGGCCAGCGCCATTTCTGTCAAGTTGCCAGCCAATTCAATTTCAGCTTCAGCTCGAATCAGCATGATTTCTGTCATACGATAGAAAATCCATCCCTCGTACTGTGAATTCGTACTGCGTGGATTCTGTTCTTTCTTCATCGCTTCAAACTTTTGGCCCACTTTACCATAGCCATCGACTTCGGTATAGCCTGCCATATTAGAAGAAACCACATATTTGTTGATTTGGAAACTTCCACCTTCTGTATAACGGAAAGGAGCCAAAGCACGATAGTCAGATGGAACAGTGAACAAGTTCTTGTCATCATAGGTTGATGATGCAGGAAGAGAAGACATCATCTCCGAGTTAGCATACAGGTTACGAGTGACATTACCGGATTTCTCGTCTGTGCTGCCATACATGCTAGACACAGCTGTATTCTTCTTTTCCTTGTCAGATGTAGATTTAGGATAAGTCAACTCAAAGATGGCCTCATACGAGTTTCCATCACCAAAAATCATGTCTGTTGCGAGAGGACCTGTCTGCGAAGAACCGCCAGTGCTTTCCTCAGCCAACAAGGGGTAACCATAATCGGAATAGACCTTGTCGTCCACAGCAGACAGAAGGTTCACACCTACAGCAGTCCTGTTGTTCTCCATGAACTGCTGCTGCTTGAATCTCAGCACCCAGTCGCAGCATTCGATACACTTCTGGTAGTACTCGTTCTGCTCAGACTTGTCAAGATTCGCATCAGAAGCTTTCCACAAATAAAGGTCTGCCAAGATGGAATACATTGCCGCACGGGTAATGCGTCCCGTGTTTTCCCTGTAGTTTGTGTACTGCTTAGGCGCATCATTCTTGCTTTGTTCCATATCGTCAATCAGCGCATCCAGAATCGTTTCGAAAGAAGTTGCTGGAATCTGATAGTTGAGATTATCATCGATTGAAGGTTCCAGTGCAAAAGGAACATTCTTGAACGTCTTGATGAGCGTCAGGTAAGAGATTGCGCGCAACGCTTTACACTCTGCAAGGTTGATAGCCAACTCAGAAGACGTGTAGTTAGGATCCTTCTTCGCTACATTAGGAGCATAGTGAATGACGGTGTTGCATCGGTTGATGACAGTGTAGAAGGAACTCCAATCGCAGTAAGAGCTTGTCGATTTGATAGTACCCTTCATCAAGTTCTTCAATGCTTCGGGCGTTTGTGTCGTCTCTTCCACATTGTCTGAGCGAGTTTCACCCCACACAATCATCTGGCTCACATAGCCATTATCTTGCATTGCCGAATAGCATGAAGTGACTACACTCTCCACATCAGCCTTGTTGGTCCAATAGTTCTCCAGCACCACCTCATTGAGTGGAAGCAAGTCGAGAGAGCATGCGCTTACGCCCATGCCGACCACCACGGCTGCCACAATGGCTTTTATTGTTTTATCTATCTTATTCATACGTGTAATCGGTATTAACTGTTAGAAAGTGATTGATGCTCCTATGGTGAAGGACTTCGCACGTGGTGTACGTGATCCGTCACTTGCAGGATACCATCCACCCTGTGGATGCTCTGGGTCTGCACCTGAGTACTTCGTCAGCACAAAGAGGTTGTTAGCAGACACGTTGAAACGCAAAGCCTTGATGCCCCACTGCTTGAGCATTTTGGGGTCAAAAGTATAAGAAAGCTGTGCGTAGTTCAATCGGATGAACGATGCGTCCTCGACGAAACGGTCAGAGCCCAAATAGTTATAGGTTGCGAAACCAGTCTTTTCTGTTGCTGCACGTGGAAGTTGGCAGTCACGGCCATAGAGGTCACCCTCTGTGTGCCAGCGCCAGTTCACGGCTCTTGACTGGTTCTGGTTGGTTGCCATGTTCTCCAGACCCATACGTGCCTCGTTGATGACTTTCTGGCCATAACGGTAGTTGAACTGGAGGTTGAGACTAAACTGCTTATAGTTGAACTTGAAGCCGAAGCCACCAGTAAGTTTAGGCAGAGAAGAACCCAGATAGACAATATCCAACTCATTGATTTGGCCGTCATGGTTCACATCCTCGTAGATGGCATCACCACCTACAAATGGATACTGCTTACCATTGTAGTCGAAGTACATCAACTTAGGATTGCCGGCAGAGTTACGAACCACTTCACCCTTCGCATTGCGAACAACTGGTGCATTAGGACCGCTCACACCCTTGATTTCCTCTTCTGAATAGTCTGTGTACTGGTACACACCCTTGAAGCGGAAGCCATAGATAGAGCCCAGTGGGTTGTGCAGCTGCACACGTGAGAGATATGTACCATTATTATATGCAAATTCCTTATTGATGCCTTCCAGCACAGTTTCATCCATCGTCAGGATTTCGTTGCGGTTGTTGGCGAAAGTGAGGTTGAAGTCCATAGAGAACTTGCCAATTTTCACCACTTTATGGCCATTGATATTGAATTCCCAACCATTGTTGCGCATCGAACCCACGTTGTGGTTAGAGAGCGAAGTATAACCAGATGATGAAGGAATGGCATAACCACCCATCAACAAGTCAGTTGTCTTCTGTGTGTAGATAGAAAGGTCACCATCAATCAAGCCATCGAAGAAGCCAAAGTCGAAACCGAGGTTCCAAGTTTCCTTTTCTTCCCACTTGAGGGCAGTAAGACGGATGTTGCTTGGATATGTAGCAGTGTTGCCCAAGTAGGAACCACCTGTTGCATACTTAGAGTAGTAAAGACCTTCCTGCCCTGGAGGGTTACCTACGATACCCCAACCTGGACGGATAGAGAGCATGGAGATCCACTTCACTGGCTCCATCCAAGGCTCGTCGCTGATATTCCAACGGAACGAAACACCTGGGAAGTTACCCCAACGCTTAGATGGACCGAATTTAGTAGAACCGTCGCGACGGAGAGTCACGTCTGCAATATACTTACCTTTCCATGCATAGTGCAACTGGAAGAGGAAGAACTCAGAACGACCTTCACCTGCTCCACTGCCGAAACCAGTGTTTACACCACCTGCCAAAGGTGACACGATGCTGGCATTGGTTGTTGGCAGCCACTTGTTACCCAAGTTCTGGCTTGATGAAGAGCTCTCGTCATACTGGAAACGTGCCATGAACATGAGAGAGTGACCCTCGTTGTTGAAGTGTGGCGTGAATGTCAATGTGTGACGAGTAGAAAGACCATGGCTCTTATAGCTGGATGAAGACGCTGTGTTGTAGTTGTTGTCTGACCAGTTAGAAGAAAGGATAGAACCTGGGAAGAAGGAATCAGTGTTGCTCGTTCTGATATCGAAACGAATCTGGCCTTCATACTTCAAGCGATGCTGGCTTGGCTCTGTGCCGAGAATGTCGTAAGATAAGATGAACTCAGGACGGAGCTGCACAATCTTCTCATTGTTCTTGGCGAGGTGCGCAATAGCCACAGGGTTAGGCAATGCGTACTGGTCCTTCAGCAAGTCATAAGAAGAGAAGTTACCTGAACCAGCGTTGAAGCCAGCCTCCTCTGCAGTGAGGAATGGATTCATTGTATAGAAGCGGCCTGTATCGCGACCATTCTCTTCCTCATAGATAGAGAGGTTTGGCATCTTCTTCAGCGCAATGCTCAACAAGTCGCCATAAGCCTGATGGTTCTTCTTATTGTTATAGTAAGTCAAGTCGAAGTTGCTGGACACCTTGATGCGGTCGCTGACAAAGTAGTCAAGAGCAACACGTGTCGTGTAACGATCGAAGCGCTGCTTGATAGCAGTACCCGTCTCAGTGTGATAACCACCTGAAATACGGAAGTTGGCCTTTTCACCACCACCAGAGAGTGCTACATAGTGGTCATGAGTTTGACCGAACTGCTGAACGGCTTTGCGCCAGTCGGTGTTGTCGTTATACATATCATACTCTGTGAAGGCCTTATTGTAGGCAATCTCAGGGATGTAATCTCTGCTAGTATTCGTGGCAAAGCCTTTCTCTTGACGAGGATTGAAGTAAGCCTCTTTCAGGTACATGGTGTATTCATCACCGGTGAGAAGCTCGTAGCCATTAGGCTGCCAGTTGCCCTTGAAGCTGTATGAATACTGGACAGTTGTCTTACCACGTTTACCACGCTTGGTCTTAATCTCAATAACACCATTTGCGCCTTGAGAACCCCAGATTGCTGTAGCGGCAGCGTCCTTGAGGACTGTGATAGACTCGATATCCTCAGGGTTCACACAGAGGAGCTCGGCGAACTTGTCTTCGTTGGCATTCGTGTAGTCGAAGTCTTTATCCATGTCGTCCATCCACACGTTACCGTTCACCACGATGAGTGGGTTTGCATTACCATTGATGGTGCTGACACCACGCAGACGCATGGTAGTACCTGCACCCAGGTTACCTGAATTCTGCACGATGTCAAGACCTGCGATACGGCCTTGCAATGCTTCATCGACAGAAGTCATAGCCACACCCTCGAACTCTTTCATGTCGATTGTCTGGCTGGCCACAGAAATCTCGGTTACAGGAATCTCCAAGCCAGAGCTCTGGCTCTTGCGGACAGCCTTGACTGTCACTTCCTTCAGAGTTGTGCTGCTCTTCAACACGATTTTGCCATAGGCGCGCTTGTTGATAGGGAGCACAAGGGTCTGGCAACCGATGTAAGAGATTCGGATTTTATCTTTAGGACTGACAATCTTGAACGAGAAGTTACCATTGATATCAGTCACTCCATGGGCAACGATACGGTTGTTGTGGTCGATTTCGACGACGTTACACATCATCAGAGGGTCAAAATCGTCCCACACCTGACCACTGATAATATCGCCCGCTTTCACTTGTGCGCTGAGCGTCAGCGTACAGCACACGAAAAGCATTAATATTGATAGTATTTTCTTCATGATAGGTAGGATTAGCGTCGTTTAGCAGATGTTGTAACAGCAAGCGGTTTCCTCGTGTAGACGAACTGAGCAGGTACTTCCTTTCCGTCCACAGTCTTTTTATCCTTAGAATAAATCAAAGGATGATCGATAGCATGAATTACCGCGAAAGAATAGTTAGCCAACTGCTGCTCATAAGGATGCATTTCATTCTTTTTGGCAGGATCGGCATTAATCCAGTATTCTGTCGCCATCATGTTGTAGAGACCCTTCTCGGTCAACACATGAGCTGTATTACCGCTATTGTCTGTCACAGAAAGGCCAGATGAAGAAACATTCACGGTCAAACGGTAAGGAGTACCTGGTGAATACAGACCCGTATAATACTCTACAGAGTAAGTGCCATCGGCGTCTTTAGCAGGTGTAGTATTACTCTTTATCTCATACTGTACGCCCTTAATCACCACAGCAACAAACTTGCCATCTTCAGCCACCAAGTCTTCTTCAGCAACACCTTCTGCCACTTCGACAGCAGGAGTCAGCTCGGTCTTGCCAGACTCATATACGCCTGACTTGTTCTTAGAGCCGCCATCGATGAAGACAGCGTTGGACTGAAGATGATACTTAACGAAATCAAGCCAAACCTCCTTGATGGAGTCTGCCTTTGTATAATGATATTCGTCATCGGCCTCCTTGCGTTTTACGTCCTCTTCTTCAGCTGCTTCAAACTCCGCTACTGTAGGAAGTCCTTTTGCGAAAGCCTCTTCCATAGCAGCATCGGTTGGTGCATAGATAGTATAATGGAAGTTATCGAGCAGATATACATATTTTTCCTTATCGGACTCTTCATTGCCCACGACATCCTTGTCTTTCACATTAGCCAAGTTGCCATAGACCTGATCTGCAGCCACCCATTTCTCGCGCTTCACATCCTGGGCAAATGCACCGCATCTTTCCATGATATCGAAGAACTTAGAGAATTCTTTCTCTGGGTTGCCTTCTTCAAGTTCTGCATATGCTGCCAAGGTCTGAGCTACAGACTTGTTAGAACCAGCGGCAACGCCATCGAGCACGTATGTGTTACCATTCTCCATGAAATAAGGCTCACCCTGTGAAGGCAATGGGAGTTTGTATGCATCTTGCAGGGCACCGCTCACATCCACAGATTCACCACCTGCGGCTTCAATCTTCACATAGTTGTTACTCTTGGTCTTGTAGAACTTCTTGCCAACTTCATAAGGTTCAATCACGATTGTGTTGTCAAGGATATACTCCAAGCGGTCGCGCAGCACTGTCTTTGTGACAGCTGAACCAGATGATGTAAATGGCACATATTGCATTTCATTGTTTTTGTTGATGTTTGCAATAGCTGCACCAACTGGCTGCCAACCCGAACCTTCAACATACTCACAATTATATACTTGCGCCTTTACAGGGCCTGATGCACCAGCCTTCTCGGATGGCTCATAATAGAACTTCCACATCTGAGGACCAGTAATCTGGCCGAAAGATACAGGGTCGAGGAACGTTGCCATACCCTCGTTTGATGGAATCAGGAAGATGTATTTTGACACCATAGAGTTAAGGTAGGCTTCGTAGTTCAGCGACTCAATAGCGCTGGCCATCATGCTGAAACGATTCTTGTCAATGACTGCAGGGAAATACACAGAACGATAAGAGGCAGGAGAGAACACTTTCTTAGTCTTGTAGACAAGACCATTACATGCCAAGAACACGCTATCCACATCGTCACGGGTAATGTCGAGTGGCATGCCGGCATCGTCCATCATGTGGTTGAACTGAGATGGCACTGCCTTCACAAAAGAGATGAACTGATTGGCATTAACGAGCTGACGCAACACATCGGTTGGTGTGTTTTCAATCGTCTCATAATAGTCCTTCACAATGCGGCCGTAACCGTTGTTGAACCACTCATCGAGGGCTTCGTCTGAAGGAACAAGCATCACAGCCATGTCCTCCATCATACCGTCGCGGGCATTGAACATGTTAGGATAGTAGGCATTCCATCCTGGGTCGAACTTCAGTGTCACGTCGGCACCGATATTGTGTGTGTTGCCAGACTTATCAAGAGCCGTTGTGAACTCTTTGCCACCTGCTGAGAACTTAGAGAAGTAGCGCTTAGCGTAAACGGCCTGGTAATCATGACCCTGGCTGTTATTGTAGGCCTTAGTGAGGCTCTCCTGATAGTCAGGTGCAGCGAAACGCTCGATAATGCTGCTGAACTTCTTCATGGTTGAGCTTTGACGAATCACTTCTGCCATATTATCAAGTGGAAGGAGCACCTTGTCCACCTGATGGATGAAGCCGTTCTTACAGAACACGTCAGACTTGATCACCTTGGCGTTGTTGACATAAACATCGTCAGACTGACGTGTGCCAGGATCCTGGTTGTAAAGGAAGTCCACGTCAGTGCTTTCCAGCTTGTTACCCTTCAGGAAACGTCCCGTGAAGTGAACCAGCGGCGCTGGAGTTGAAGCGTCGGTGAAGAGCACGATTGGCTCAGAACCGGACTCGGTCTTCAAGGTGTTAAAGAGCTCATTGTCAGGAAGGATGCCTTGAGGGTCTTCGGAAGGAACCACCGTCACAGAATCGTAAAGGGTGGTTGAAGACGGACGACGGCATACCTCGCCGGGGACTGGGCCCTGTGCCGTAGAGAGCATGGAAGATGAATACGGGTTGTCAATCATCGCAGTGTAAAGCAAGAGCTTCTTCTGCGTTGGTGACAACTCAGCATAGCTCTTCACGCCCCATTTGTTGGACTTGAAGAAATCTTCGAATGCTTCATCGTCGGCAATAAACATTGTGTTACTACCGGTTCTGGACAAGACTTCTTTCTCGCCCAGATCGTCAATGAGTTTCAGGTAATACTTGAAGTTTTTCCGCTCTTGCATGTAGCCGTAGATGGTGTTCAGTCCTGAGGGCTGATCTTCATCAAGGTCGTACTTGTCAGAACAAGAGAAAACTCCCAAACCTGCAACACACAGCGCGCTTCCCACTAGGAAGTGACTGCACAGTTTTTTCCTCTGAAAGTTATACAACATATTAGAATAGATTTGTTTGTCTTTTCTAAGTTAGCAAAAATTTGTTTGTCGCTTTTGTCGATAAAAGGTGGTTAGCTAAAGTTGTCGCGGTAACATTTGGCCAAATTGCCGCAAAGACTTTGATAACGCTTGCAAAGGAACGATTTTTCCAACACATAAACAAAAAAAAACTTAAAAGTTTCGCCCTATAGGTTAATTTTAACATTCAAATGGCAAAAACGAGCATGAAAAGTGACAACAAAAAGGGAGAATGTTTATGTTTTGAAGAAAAAGTCAAGAACCGAGACTCGGAACGAAGCAACGATACAAAAGGAACCACGTATATATATAAATAAATATGCCCTACGCATATATAATCGCGCACCCTGCGCTATTATAATTACACACGGTGCGCAATAATAATAGCGCACCGTGTGCATAATGAGGCACACAAACGGTACATGTTATTCCGCGCAGGATGGCAGGAACAACATGCACCGAATATGTGAATGTCGGTGACTGGTAATCAATTATATATCGTATACCTTACAGTCCTTTCTCGCGCTTCATCTGCTAACTGAAAGGTATCACTCAAGACTCATGGAACGAGCACCTTCTTTCCATCAATGATGTACATCCCCTTAGCGGGACGCTGGACTGGTCGCCCCATTAGATCGAAGACGCCTTTACGTGCAACTGTCTCAGGAGCACCTGCAGGGGCAGCGAGTTCGTCTATGCCGACAATGGTGCCCTCGCTGAAGGGGTTGACACGATTAAGGAGTGTATTGAGTCCTCTGACATCGTCGGACGACAGCTCGCGATTGTAGATGAGAAGGTCATCGAAGCAAGCTTCTGCTGAGCCCCAGAAGGAGCCGAAACCGAGATAAAAATATGTGGCCGACTTGACAAAATCAAGCACAAGGTCACGATTGAACTCATCCTTGGTTTCACTTCCAGCATACACCATGTTACTGTTCAGATACTTGGAACCATCACGATAAAGGGTGTAGCCGTTGGCCTTGGAATAGGTGACGGTGATGAGACGCCATGTGGCGGCTTCGATGCGATCAACAATCTTATACTGGCCAGATGCATGGGTTTCGTTGGCTTCAGGATAGTTGACATCGAACCAATGCCCTGCATTGTCGTTGAAGCCAAGGTAGCTGTTGCCCGTGAAGAAGAGGCGCGGACCGGCAGCCTTGGCGTAGGTGCTGCTGAAGAAGCCCCATAGAGCATCCCACGGGTTGGCGGCATCGGCACGATTCACCCACATGCTGACAGTGAAGCCTTCAAGGTCTTCCTGCCCTGCCAGCGGATTGGGCATACGGGTATAACTGTTATGGCCAATGGCCCCGAAGGACTGGTGAAGGACTTTCCCGAAGCGGGAGAAGTCGGCTTTCAGGGATGGGATGGGCGTGGAGGTATAACTATGACCCAGTGTGGCAGTTTGGGCTTCATTGAAGAGGTTTGTGACAGGGGTCTCGTCAAAACTGTAATAAGCCACGACACCGGAGGTGGGATTGCCTGTAATCTCTGTGGCAGCCTTGGCTGTGGCATTGTAGGTGTCTTCCCAGAAATAGTTGCCACACTCGAGGCGGGCGGTCATGGTGAACTTCTTCTGCTCGGATGGCGCGTTGTACTTGCCATCGTCTGACAGCACTTCAGGCATGGATGAGGTCCAGGATATGCGCGCATTCTCGACAGGGTCGAAGAGAATAGTGACATTCTTGGAAACGCTGCTGAAGAGGCTTGCCTTGAGATAGGTGGAATTATAAAGCTGGTAGTTGCGAGAGAGAGCATAGGCTGGCTGCAACTTGTAGCCCCACACGGGCACCCCACAGTTAGTGCCGGAAGTACCAACTGCTGTGAAACAAAGGACTTTGGCGGTATTGCCTTCAAGAGTCTGCTCCACGACTACACCATTGTAGTAGTAGGAGCCAAGTTTTATCTGGAAATAGGACTTGCCCTCGTCGGTATATCTCCATGTGCCGGTGTAGTCGCCTGTCACTTTACCGTCTGCCGAGAGATGGATGGTGCCTGGAGTGGATTCGGCATAGTTCGCATGGTCAAGCTTGTAAGGATGGATGAGGACATGGTAGTCACCCTCGATATCTGATGCGGACCAAGGCTGAGTGGTGGCAATGGTCTCATCGGTGGTTTCCTCACCATTGAACTGGAAGGGTGAGGCACAGAGCCAGCCCTGCTTGTTGAGGAACAGCTGGTAGGTGCGTATCTGATGATGGTCAGTCCCGTTGTTGAATTTAGTATGAGTGACTAGAAGGGTACGTCCCTTGTCGTCTTGACAAACGGAGTTGTGGCCCTGAGCGCACTCCCCTACTGTCATCAGTCCCCAGTTATTCATGGCTCCAATGAGTTTCATGCCACGATTGGTAGCAGCGTTCGGACCATAGTTGAGCTGATAGCTGCTGAAAACGGCAGACTCGCCGGCTGCATCCTTGTAAGGGCCATCAGGCTTGGCTGAACGAAACACACGCATCTCATAGCCGCCATCAGGAGCAAAAAAGCCATAGCTCATGAAGAGGTAGTAATAGTTGCCTATGTGCTGGATGTATGGGCCTTCGCCGCTGACATAGTAACCACCTGCAATCTTTTTTCCGAAATAGGCATCATCGGCCGTACTGGGGGAAGTTCCTGTGCCACTATAGGTATAGGTGTAGTCGCGGAGACCTGTCTCCTTATCGAGTCTAAGCATGAAAATGCCGCCAGACCATGAACCATAAGCAAGCCAAAGCTCACCTTCCTCATCGAAGAAGGAACAAGGATCAATGCAGTTGGGATAGTAAGAGCCCCAACTCTTACCAGTGTTGTAGCGAGCAGGCAGAGAGGACAGAGGACCGAGAACGACTTCAAGGTCGGTATCCTTGTAGTTGACTTTCTTTCCTGAATAGGTATAGTTATTGAAACCACCAAAAACAATGGGAGCTTCGTAGGTGAAAGGGCCTGTAGGATTGTCGCTGGTGAGCAGGACTATAACGGATGCCCAATAGTCACCATTCAAGCTCAAGTAAAGGCACCACTTTTTCATATGTGGATTGTAAATAATGTCGGGTGCCCACTGGTCGCCAGAAACCCAGGCGGGTTTGGTGGTGGGAGCACGCTCCTCTACCTGAATCTCCGCATAGGTGGAACAAAAAGTCGAAGCGTCGAAAGAGCCAAGGGTAACCTCCTCCTGCGTTGTGCTACCGGGCAGACAACGCTTCACGGTGTGGATGGGATTGGACTGGAAGGCCTTGTAGGCATCTAAGCTGGAATAGCCTCCTTGATAGTAGTTGAAGATGCCCGAAAAGGACTTGAAATCCTTTGTTTTGGCTCCTGCATAGTGGGAACCATAGATGTAATAATATTGAGTGGCGGGATCCCATACCACAGATGGGTCATGAATGCTTGCCCAGTTCCGGCTCTCGGACTTATATGCATACGTAGAAGTCAAATCCGTGGTGGAAAGTTGTGTTTTCTCAGCATCATCACTCTGTGCAAAAACAGCCACGCTGAACAAAAGCATGGCTAGAAATGTTAGTAAAGGCTTTCTCATAAATAGGTCAATTTCAATATTCGATGGCAAACTTACACTTTTTATTATAAATAACGAAACTTTTGACAAACTTTATGAACAACGGGAATAAAAAAAGTGTCTAGATATATACAAGAAAGGATGACATCGCCCATACAAATGAGCAATAATAACAGTTAGAGAAATTGACAACACGATTCTACAGCCGATGGAAAAGGCCATGCAAATATGTAATGGCACACTCCATACGCACGGGAAACTACGACCTATTCAATCTGCCATATTCAGACAGGAGAAAGACACAAGACGACCCGACCAACAAACAGTTCTAACACGAATAGGCAATACACACTTGCCAACACGTCGGACATGCTAACGACAAACAAAAAAGCAAACGATGTTGACAAACAAAAAAGACCGCACACTGTACAGTGTGCGGTCTGCAAGATATGTGCGTTGGCAATGAATTACTCTGCAGGTGTTTCAGCAGGAGCGTCTGTTGCAGGAGCTTCTTCTGCTGCTGGAGCTTCTGCCTTAGGGGCAGACTTACGAGAACGACGAGTACGAGTCTTCTTAGCCTCAGTCTTTGCCATGTTCTCATCAAAGTCAACGAGCTCAATGAATGCCATCTCAGCATCGTCAGATGGGCGACGGCCCAACTTGATGATACGAGTGTAGCCACCTTGACGGTCAGCAACCTTGGTTGCAACAATACCGAACAGCTCGGTGATAGCATACTTGTTCTGGAGGTAGCTAAACACAACACGACGAGATGCAGTAGTGTCCTCCTTTGACTTGGTGATGAGGGGCTCTACATACACACGAAGAGCCTTAGCCTTGGGAAGTGTCGTAGTGATTCTCTTGTGCATGATGAGCGAGATGGCCATGTTAGCCAGCATTGCCTTGCGGTGAGAATGCTTACGACCCAGATGGTTGAATTTCTTATTGTGTCTCATTTTTGATTAGTCTTTGTCTAATTTATACTT
>AUXO015403541.1_pt1 | contig 23207 bp, 40 predicted proteins | sample 768731 | NCBI WGS metagenome assembly AUXO01 (sample SAMN02715735, study PRJNA202380) | gut metagenome | biome: sheep rumen | host: Ovis aries | place: New Zealand: Palmerston North | reverse complement strand
TTAGTGGATATAATTGTTTTGATATGTGGGAACTTACACATAAATTCATTAATGATTTAAATATCCCAAACATTGACAAGAAACAGCGATATGAGAAATATTTGATAGATTTACAGAATTGGTATAAGTATAAGGATGAGCATTGAGGAATTAAAGCAGACAATTGAAAAGGGGAGCTGTCCATATCATGCTTTGATATTTGATTGTTCAAAGAGTGGGACGTTTATTGCAGAGCAATACATCAAGCAGATTGCTTTATTATTAAATAAAGACGTTGTTGGAATAGATGACCTTTCAGTTGTAGAATCTGTCAACGACATGTTTTATGTGTCAGATAATAACGTACATGTGTATCATACAGATAACCTTGAAAAGTTGGACTATACAGATGCAGAGTTGTCGGATTACTTTGTCTACATCATCGCAGATAAGGTGGATAAGACTATCAAAGAGCATTCAATCTATGTAGCACTTCCAGAATTAGAAGAGTGGTGTTTAAAGGATTTATTGTTCTCTTGCTGTGAGGGGGCAGATGAAGATGACCTTGAAAAACTTTTTAATCTGGTAAAAGCTAATCCTTTTAGAGTACAGCAAGAGATAGATAGGTTGTCCCTATTTCCTTCAGTTGAGCGTAAATACACGCTTAAAAGTTTTCTGTCCGATGGAATATATGATGATTTAAACACAGACACCACATTTGAGTTGGTCAATGCAATCTTACATAAAGACCGAAAAAAGATTGTGGTGATGCTTAAAAATCTTGATAAGATGGATATAAATGGATTTGGTTTGGCAAGTTTATTGTACACACAATTTCGAAATGTAATTCTGGTGCAGTTATCCAAGACAAAAACAACAGAAGTTACTGGGTTACCATCAAATCAGATATACGCAATAAATAAATATTCCACTGGGTACTACTCAAAAGACCAATTATTAAGTATATTTAAGCTGTTAACAGATGTACCTACATTGGTTAAGATGGGTAAACTTCCAGCGGAAGATATGATAAATTATATAATTATAAAAATAATGTTAATCGGAGGAATGACATAATGGCTGTGAATGAAGGACGTCTGATAACACATATTTTAAACGATATGAAGATTTTAATTTAGAGGAACAAACTCTAATAAAAGAAAAATTTACAGAATATTTTAATTAAGAAAGGAGTTATATATAGTCATGTCAGTACGTGATAATTTAGGAACACGGCTTAAGACTAATTATGAGTCAGTGCCAAAAACTAAGTTAATGAAAAGAACGCCAGTGGCTATACGTCTTTGACGGCAAAGCCTTCCACACCTTTACAAGAGGTATGAGAAAGCCATTTGACGCTATCCTTATGAATTCAATGCAGACAACTATGAGGTATTTGTGTGAACACATCCAAGGTTGTGTTTTTGGATATACTCAGTCAGATGAAATTACTTTGATTTTAACTGACTATGATAAGTTGACTACAGATGCTTGGTTTGATTATGAAGTACAGAAAGTGTGCAGTATTTCAGCTTCTATGGCAACGATGATTTTTAATAAAGCTTTCTCTCAAGCAGTACGAAATTATTCTCTTATGGATTACATTGACATTGATGATAATTATTACGATGCATTGTGCAAAGCTGTTAGTGCAGGTGCAATGTTTGATTCTCGTTGCTTCAATATTCCTAAAGAAGAAGTTGCAAATCTTGTGTGGTGGAGGGTGATTGACGCTGTTAGAAATTCTATTCAGATGGTGGGTCAGGCAAATTTCAGTCACGCAGAATTGCAGAATAAAAGTCAGAATGATATTAAGCAGATGCTGTTGGAACAGAAGAATATCTGTTGGGAAGATTTTACCAGTGACTGTAAGAATGGTCTTTGCTATGCTAAGCTTGCAGATGGTTGGACAAGGATTGATACACCTTTTACACGTGTAGAATTAGGAGCATTGATTGACCCATTGGTATTTAAAGGAGAGCAGTAATGCAGAACCTCATTGAAATATGGCAACCACGTTATCACGATAAGAAAGTCCTCATTGCCACCTTTAAGGTGTGCAGTGGGGATAATTATATCAAGTTCACTAAGGATAAAAGACTTGCTGGGAAAGTATACAAATGCAGTGGAGATGTAATTCGTAAATGCCCTATAGAGAGCAATGGGAAGATAGCGTGTTTTGCTGTCCCTATGGAAAATCTTGAATTGGAGTTAGTATGAAGTTTGCTGTAATCGGAGATGTGCATTGGAGCACATATTCATCTATTGTAAGAGGACGTGGAGAGAAATATTCCAAGCGTTTGGAAAATCTTATTGACACAATAAATTGGTGTGAATCTGAGGCTGAAAAGAGAAAGGTCGATGCTGTTGTATATCTTGGAGATTTCTTCGATAAAGCAGAATTGACAAGTGAAGAAATCACAGCCCTCAAAGAAATTAACTGGAGCAATCGAAACAATTTGGGTAAGACAGAACATCTGTTCCTTGTAGGAAATCATGAGATTGGATTACATGACAACTCTTTCAGTACTTGTGAACTGTTTGGGCTTTTATTCTCTGAGGTTATGGATAAACCCATGACTATAAAGGCAAGTAATGGAACAGTTATGGGATTCTTGCCTTATGTTTCCGAAAGTGACAGATTACCTTTAACAGAACTGTTTCCAGACAGATGTGATGTTATATTTTCCCATAACGATTTAATCTGTCAGTATGGAATGTACAAGTCTACTGTTGGATATGACCCAGCAGATATAGAAAAAGTCTGCGGTTTATTTATCAATGGACACATCCATAACTATAATGAGATGGGAAATATTATCAATCTTGGTAACATTACTGGACAGAATTTCAGTGAAGATGGAACAGTCTATCCACATCATATGATGTTTTTAGATACAGTCGAAAAGAGCGTTGAGTTCGTAGAGAACCCTCATGCGCTGTATTTTTATAAAGTTGATTTTGATGGGTCTGATTATGAACCTTTTGATAATCACAGCGTAGTTACAGTTAAGTGTTCATTAGAGAATGTAGAGAAGGCGAAAGCTCTTGTAGCAAATGCATTAGCATCAAGAATAGTGATTACAAGGGATGAAGCTGTATCTGATGTATCAATAACAGAGTTGCAGACTGTTGACCATTTACAGAAGTTCGCAGAATTTGTACATCAGACTGTTGGTACAAGTGAAGCTGTTGACGAAGAGTTAAAGAGGGTACTTGCGTGAATATAAGATTTAAGAAGATACATCTATATAATTTTCAGTCCTTTCACGAGGCAGATGTTATTTTAGATAATCAAAATTACACAATAATCAATGGTATAAATAACAGCCTTGTTGATAATGCTAAATCAAATGGCAGTGGTAAGTCTACTATATTTTCTGCCATCTCTTGGGTATTAACAGGTGAGACAGTAAATGGGGCAAAAGACATTTGTAACAAAACCTATGCAGATGAGGGATGTTTAGTCAGCCTTGACCTTGTAGTTGATAACAAAGAGTACACAATTACAAGAACAAAAGACCATAAAGAGTACAAGACCAATCTGTTTATTTATATTGATGGTGAAAATAAGTCTGGTAAGGGTATTAGAGATAGTGAGAAGTTATTAGCAGAATATCTTCCAGATTTAACGTCTTCATTGATTGGGTCAGTAATTATCCTTGGGCAAGGCTTGCCTCAGAAGTTCACAAATAACACTCCAAGTGGAAGAAAAGAAGTTCTTGAAAAGTTATCTAAATCAGATTTCATGATAGAGGATTTAAAGGCTCGTGTAAGCACGAGAAAGGCAGAATTAGCCAGTGAACAGCGTAACTTGGAAGATTGTGTACTTAAATCTAAGACACGCTTAGAAATGCAAAATAAACGCATTGCAGAGGCAGACGCATATTTAAATAATCCTCAAAATAAATCCGAAATTCAATCTCAGATAGCTGAAGAGGAAGAAACCCTTAAGAAACTTGGTACAGAGATTGATGATAAGGTAAATGGAAATAACTGTTTGCGTAACTCTTTGAACGAAGCATATTCTCAGTATAATGAATTTTTATCACAGATAAACACTAAACAGTCAGAGATACATGATAAATATGCTGAACAGATGGATGGTGTAAGAAGCTCTTTTGCTGAGAAGAAGCAATCAGCCACGAATGTAGTTAACGAGCAGACCGCAATATTAAGTCAGTTAAAATCTGAATTATCTGTAAAGCAATCTGAATTTGTAAAGTTGGTACGTATTACAGATGTATGTCCAGTATGTAAGCAGAAGCTAATTGGGGTTGAGAAGCCAGATACAACTGCAATTAAATTAGAGATTGATGATTTGAAAGACAAGATTGATAAACAGACCACAGTTGTTGATAGAGCAAAAGAGGCAAGCAACTTGTTTGTACAGTCTGAACAAACAAGTTTAAATGAGATTAAGCAGAAAGAAACCGAAGAATTAAATAATTATAAACAATCCATAGCGGAGCGTGAGCAAGAGTTTAACACCATAATCAAAGAGTTAAACACTAAAGTAAGTAATAGCACCGATGAGATAAACGCATTACAGAAATCTAAATCCAAACTGACTGATGAGATAAACAAATTAAAGACTGTATTAAGTAGCATTGACTCTCAGATTGCATATTACACACAGATGAAGACTGAGGCTGAGGCAGACGTTAAGGCTATCACTGATGAGATTGAAACAAAGAACGCAGAACTCACACGTGTTGCTGAATCTGTCCAAATTAATTCTAAGTTTAATACTTTGTTGACCAGAGATTTTAGAGGATATTTACTTTCTGATATAATCACATATATTGATAACAAAGCAAAAGAGTATTGTCAGATTGTGTTTGATAATAAAAACCTTAAAGTATATCTGAACGGAAATAACATAGATATTGAGTGCCAAGGAAAAGAGTATGCATCATTATCTGGTGGCGAACAGCAAAAAGTTGACTTGATTATACAGTTTGCCATAAGGGATATGTTGAGCACATATCTCAACTTCTCGTGCAATATCATAGCACTTGATGAGATTATGGACTTTGTAGATGCAGTTGGCTGTGATAACATTATCAATCTTGTACAAGAGGCTTGCAAAGATGTATCAAGTATATTTATTATCACACATCATACAGAACTTAATTTGCCATGTGATAACACAATTTCCATTGTAAAGAGTGCTGAGGGGATTAGTTCTATACAATAAACATATATAGGTTATGCTCTATGAGTTGTATATATTTATATATAACGAAATAGGAGCATAACTTTATGTACTTTGAACCAGTAAGGGGAATGACAATAACAGATATGTGTATTTGGGTGGATGCCCATATGCACGACAAAGATTGTGATGATGACCTTTTATTCAAATATTTATATTTTATTTGTGTAGGGACATTCTGTAAACAAAAAAGCTTTCAAACAAAAGAGTTGTTCGAGGATTTCTGTTTTTATGACGCAACAAAGATTTGGGAGAGGATACGAAATAAAGACCTTCCAAAATTTGATAGGTCAGTGTTAAATTATATTAAGGCAACTTTTGTAGCCCATAAAGCCCAATTTTTTAAAGAAGTGCTTTATGATACACAAACGTTGGTTTCTATTGAAGACTTGCAATCTAAAGGAATAGAACTGTATCGACCCTCTTATACACAGACACAGACCGATTTTAGATTAACACTGGAGAATATTTCTAACATTGTTAAATCTCATTTGAAGTATCGGGTTAAGCATAAATACTTGTGGAATGATATTTATATCTCATGTTTGGCAAGTTTAATATCAGCGATTACACCACATAGTATTAGAGAGAAATCATATTCAAATCTTATAAATAATAATTATCCATATAGTGTAGATGGGTTAGCACGTATCTACGAGCAAGAAGAAAGTGAGATAGTACTGTTTAGGTTAGATGAATCTTATCGTGGGTACATCAATGTTTTAGTTAAAGAATTGAAACGTAAGATAGCAAAAGAGTTATCACAATGTGTCGATTGTAGTATTGACTATGATTATGGAACAGCACACCTTGTAACAACGGAGCACAGTGAAGATGAATAGAAAACTATTAGAAAAAATGTCATCCAATGACGTGTACAATTTTTTGTTGTTTGGGTTATCTATGATTAAAAACGACCCAAATTATTGTACATTGGCTGAGATGATTTATATATTGGACAAGAACACTTTGCTTAAATTGCTTGAATATTATGGTGGGCAAACAATCACCATTCCAACAATAGATGAGATGGAGGAACTGCTTTGTGCTCTTAATATATATCAGCAAGTGTCTTTTGAAGGTAGTGACTTTGATACAGAATTAACAAAAGTTCCAAACTATGTAAGCAAGAAAAATGTTACAGAGCTTTACAAAAAGTTGGAAATTGTTTTGCAAAATTACAGATTTAAGAGGTAACATAAAAAATGAATAGTAACATAAAAGATGTTATTAATGAATTATCTCGTTACCATCGTAATAAAGATGAATTGTATGTAATGTATGTACAAGAGCGATTAAATACATCTGTTAAAAATTATGAGCATGACTTGAACTTATTGCTTAAAACAGTTAGCATAAAGGAACTGATAAAATGACTGATACAGTTGATATTTTGAAAGAAAGTTTACCACTTACTACAATGTCCTCACGAAGTATGGATAATATAGTAAGTATCATAGAATATTGTATATGTAATAATATTGCCACTAAATGTAATCACGATGAGGATATTATTCACTGTGACATTGGGCTTGGGATGCTACATATACAGTGGGATAAAGACAATTTAAAAATGAATTTTTCGCCTAATGGAACATTTGAGTCTTATATCAAAGACGCTATCAATGGTGATGACGCATTGGTAAAAGCACTTGAAAATTCCCTTAATAGCAAGATTATTCGTGTATATAAGGAATTGATGTAATATGGAAGAACCGATTAGTAATGTTATTGTAGAGGATTTATCAGAAGATAAGTTGCTGGCTGACACTTTATCGGAAGTTGATGTAGATAAAACACGACAGTTAGTTAATCTGTTTAATGCGAATGAGTCCAAGAAGAGCATGGTTAGGCTTAATAAGTTAAACACGCTCTATGATAATATTACTACTCAAATGATTAAACGATTTGACAATGTGCCAGATAATTTTAGCAATGACGATTTAGTTAAATTCCTTAAAGTAACACAAGATGCAATAGAGAAAACTACAAATCTAATGAATAAAGTTAATGACGCTCCAGAAATTCAGCTTCAGCAGAACAACCAAGTTAACATTACTGTTAATAATAATGGTGGGCAAGAAGGATTGGACAGAGCATCAAGAGACAGAATATTAGATGTTGTTAAAAATATATTGAAACAGAACCAATTACAAACTGTACCAAAATCTGATGATGAAGAAATTGATGATGATGTGTTGTCTGAGGATTTATACAGAATTGAAGAGGATGATGCATGACAATAAACGAACAAGATTACTTTAAATTAATGCCAAACGAAAGTTTGTCATCTTTTTGGGAGCGTATTTATGACTATAAAGATGAGTACGATTTAACATGGTTTGACATTGCTAAAAAGATTACCGCCTATACTGATAGGGAATATAACTCAGAGCAGTGCAGAAAGCAGTGTGCATACTGGAGAGCAAAATCTGCAAATGATATAATCATTCCAGAGTTCCTTGGAAAAGAACGTGCAGAGGCTTTACACGAGAACACTACAGAGGTTAATGAATTGTTTGAACAGCAGTTAGCCTTAAAGAAGTTGAAAGTACAGATTTCAGACGAGCGTAATCAGACTAATGCATATATCAGACAGTTATCAAGAGAAGAGACTTTAAAGGATATTGCAAAGGCATATGCTGAGACAATGGAATTAAGAAAACCACTGCCATTAGAGTTTATGCCACACACAATACAATGTGGTGATGAAGCAATCCTTTTAATATCTGACTGGCATTTTGGCATTGAGATAAACAATAGTTGGAATATCTATAATCCAGAAGTTGCACGAAAAAGAATAAATAACCTTATTGACAAAGTGGGAAACTTGTGTTATAATAGGGGTGTACATAAGTTACATATAGTTAATCTTGGTGACTTAATCTCTGGTAGAATTCATATGCAATTACGAATAGCTAACAGAGAGGATATTATACAACAAACAATGGATGTCGCAGAAATCCTTGATAGTATGATTTGTACATTCGTATCATCTTACGGATTATCTGTATCATATTACGACTGTTTAGATAACCATAGTAGAGTGGAGTCAAACAAGAAAGAATCACTTGACCTTGAATCTATGGTTAGAATAATTAAGTGGTATCTTAAATCTCGTTATAAAGATGTTGATGATTCTGTCGTTGAGATTGTTGATAATGAGTTTGCAGAAGATATAATCTCCTTTAATTGTATGGGTCATAAGATTGGTGGTGTACATGGAGACAAAGACAGTGTAAGTAAAGTTATTAGCAACTTAACACTGTTGACAAAAGAACCTTTTGAGTTGATTGTATCAGCACACATACATCATTTTACCTGTGATGAACAAAATGGGTGCATTCTGATAGTTAATCCATCTCTTATGGGTGCAGATGATTACGCTTTATCATTAAGATGTAATAGCAAGCCTGCTCAAACACTCATATTCCCAAGTAAAGATAACGTGTGTGAGTGTATATATAAATTAGATTTATCATAAGTTCAATTCACATAAAATACAAAATAACAAATAATTGAGAGTCCAGCGGTAAGTCCCATAGAGGTAAGACGTTGGTAAGACAAGGAGAACACATGAAGTATTACAGTGAAATTTTAAACAAGAATTTTGATTCTGAAAAGGAATGTCGTAAGGCAGAGGAAGATTACAAGAAGAATCAGTATCAGCAGAAAGCATCAAGAAAGCTGTATGCTGACAAGATTGCAGTAGCAGAGGGAAAGATTGCTGACGCTAAGAAGTTTCAGAATGAAGCAAAAGCAAAGATTGAAGCAATTCAGAAAGAGGCTTTGCTTGAGATTGCTGAGGTTAAGGATGAAGTAAATCAGAAACTTGCCGATGCTTACGATGAGTACAATAAGGCTTTGAAGGAGTTCACAGACAAGTTCGGAACTTACACAAAGACCTATACAGGCAAGGATGCAGAGAATTATATCCGCAATACCTATGGAGACCTTAACACTCTGCTTGATGCATTTGTTTCGCATCTGTATTAATTAAGAAAATAAATCGTGAATGAACTTATGACTAATAATTTGATGTGAAATAATATGGTGCACAATGGTTAGTCGTTGTGCACCTTTTTTGTGAGGAAAGTATGTCAGTTAAACATGTAAAAGAATATTATGACACAATGTGTAGTCAGTACCATGAGTTGTGTGATGGTTTGAGGGAGTTCGAGGAATTATGTGACAGCAATATAATTTCTCCAGAGCGTCTTGAAAATATGAAGAAGATGGTAGAGCCATTAAGAAACAATTATCAAACTCTATCATATATTATGTATTTGCTTAATATGCCGAACAGAAAAGAAAGGCAAAAGAAATACGAGAAAATGCATAAGAAGTTTCTTGGGATGATAGATGACGCTAACACAAAGCAAGGCAAGATTGATGAAAATAAAAAGGTGTTAAAGGATTTAAAGGACGCATAATGGAAGAGTTTTTAGAGAGCATAGGTATCTATGACATCGGAGAGTATGATAAAAAGAACACTTATGTTATTGATATAGATAATTCTAATGAGTATGACAAGATGTTAAATAAACTTGAAAAGTCTGACAAGTTAGATGTAGATGATGAGAGTTGTCTGATGACTATACATAATGCAAGTACACAATTTACTTCTGATGATTATATCGTCACAATTTTAGCTAACTTTGATGATGATACATACAAATTAACAGTTAAAGAAAGGTAATTTATGAAAGAGATTATAACTATTACTGGTCTTGATGATGAGAAAGTTGGACTTCTTGACAAGATGTGTGACCGCCTTGATACAAAGAAGAAAAACGCTTTGATGAGAGAGTGTATTCTGGAATTAAAATCTACTATGGAGCAGAATGATTTAGTATCGTTATCAGCCCCTCAGATTGGTTATAATTGCAGAATTTTCTGTGTTAAACTTGATGATAGGATTAAAGCATTTATTAACCCTATGATTACTAAGGCAACTGGATTGCAGTTGTCAAGAGAGACATGTTCAAGTATTCCTAATAAGACCTATATTAGAATACGTCATCCTCAGATTGAACTGCACTATGAGAACCCTCTTGGTAGAGTAGAGTGTGCCACCTTTGTGGGTAAATCAGCAATGGTTGTACAGCATTGTGTAGACCATCTTGATGGATTACTTCTCCCAGATGTAGGTCTTGAGATTGACGCTGATTTTGACAACGCAACAGATGAGGAACGTGGAGAGGTTATTGATGCATATCTTAGTGCTCTTGACCTGAAACGTGCTGAAATTCATAAGGATATTGAATCAGATGCCGAGGCAAAGAAAGTCTCAGATGCTATGAAATTTATGACTGCTGTAGAAAATGGAGAAGTAGTTCTTTCGGATGAAACTGTAACTGTAACGAGGGCAGTAGACGATAAGGATGAGGAATGAAGTCTATTTAAGAGGAACAATTTGTGATATTCAGCCATCCCATCTCTTTGATGGGGTGCAATACTACAAAGCGTTCCTTAATGTTGTAAACTCTTCTAATCGTATTCCAATAGTATTTAAGAGGGATTGTGTAGAAGAGGGGCAAGAGGTTTCTATATATGGCAATATAAGAAGTCATACACATCAAGTTAATAATCGCAAGGTTACTGATGTGTACGTCTATACAGATTTTGTTATCCAAGAAGATTGCAACAATTTTATTTATCTTGAGGGGAATATTTGTAAGGTTAATTCACCTAAAGTAGATAGTAAAGGCAATAAATTTCAGACTTTCATTGTTGCTAATAATCAATTCCCTAATAATCGCAAGGTTAACAATTATATCCCATTTATTGTTTACGCTGGCAGTGCGTGTTATGATGCCTTGGAAGTTGGGGATGTTGTTGGTCTTAGTGGTGAATTGACAACCAAAGGAAACTGGTGCGAGGTTCAATTGGCATGAATTTTCCATATTTAATACAAACAACTGCGACAGCAGATATTGAAATTGAAAATATAGGTAATGTCTGTTTATGCGCCAATAATGACGTTGCAGAAGAATGGTATTTATATATTCACACAGTTCTTGGCAGAACAACAATTATTGAGTTCGGACCTGTTGAGTCAGATATAGATGAACTTCCAGATTTTGTTAGTTTTACCTATAGCAAAATTGATTTTAATGAGAAAAAACTTGATGGGATTATTGATAAATTTTTAAATAATCCCAAACGAGTTATAACCCAAGTAACAGAGATTGACGCAGAAACCTTTAAGAGCAGAATCAAAGATATTAAAAGGTATATCGTATGAGTGAAGTAAAAGTAATGAATTTTAAGCGACAAGTTATTGGCTATATTGATACCAGACCAGATGGCACAAAAATAGCCAAAGACTTCTATCGCAGAAAACTTGGTGAGTATTCACCACGTTCAGATGTAACAAAGGACTTTTATGGTCACATTGTGGCACATGGTGACCAAACTGCTATGCTAATCAATATGCAGTATGCAGAAACCCACAAGACAAACTAACTTGGAGCGTATATGAATTATTTACTATACAACAAAGATTGCTTTGATGCTATGGCTGATATGGTAGCTAATGATACAAAGGCAGATATTATCCTTACATCACCTCCCTACAATACTGGTAGACCTTCTACATCTGAAAAGTCAAGAAATAACCATGAGGGTCGCTATGATATGCATCTTGACACAATGACCCAAGAAGAATACATTAAGTGGAGTGTTGATTTATTTAAATCCTTCGATACTGTATTGCAAAAAGATGGAGTAATACTATATAACATTTCGTATGGTTCAGATGGCACAGTCAACAGTAGTAGTGTTGGATTACTTTGGTTGGTAATTGCTGATATTATTCGAAACACTGACTTTACAGTTGCAGATAGAATTGTTTGGAAAAAGAAATGTGCCCTTCCTAATAATGTCAGTAAAAATAAACTAACGAGAATCTGTGAGGATGTTTTTGTTTTTGTTCGCAAAGATGAGTATTCAACATTTAATTGCAACAAAACCATTAGTGGCACAAGTGAAACTGGACAAACCTTTTATAATAATATAAATAATTTTATCGAAGCTAAGAATAATGATGGTTCATGTGATTTAAATAAGGCTACATTCTCAAGTGAGTTGGTACAAAAATTATTATATATATATGCACAGCGTGGGATGTTGGTTTATGACCCTTTTAATGGGACTGGTACAACAGCCGTTGGATGTTATTTATATGGCTGTGACTGTATTGGCAGTGAACTTAGCACAGCACAATGCAACTATTCGGTTGATAGATTGTCAGAAATTTCCAGCGGGATGAATGGACTGCTTTATGGAAATGTAACAACAATTGTAAAGTGAATTGTATAGTTAGATACTACATATTGAAGGAGATTGTCTTAATGACACAAACAGTAGATTTTTATACCACTGGTTGCCCTAAATGTAAAGTGTTAGAGGCTAAACTTACTGCAAAAGGGCTACCTTACAACATAATATCAGATGAGGAACTTGTGATAAAAAGAGGGGAAGAGTTAGGTGTCTCTTCAGCCCCATTCCTCGTAGTTAATGGGAAACTTTTAGATTTTAATAATGCAATAAAATGGATTAATGAGGGGAAGTAAATGAAAGTTCTGATTGGTAACGTTGCTGTTGACAGCAGATTTGAGAAGAAGTATAGAGAATTATTAACTAAATATGGTGAGAACATCTGTCGATTAAACGGAGTATCAGCGGAACAATTAAACTCAGACAATTTTTTAGTTAGTGTTGGAGATTGTGACACCATTGCAGATATATCTATTGATGGGTCAGCAAATGTAACAAATAAAGATATTACTACTATTCTTGGGGAAATGCATAAATCCGAGAATAAGCTGACTTGCCTTAATAAGATATATACAGAGATTATTAAATTATCAAATAAGGCAGTAGCAGATAAATGGCTTGAGTCAGAGTGGGTGGGATATTTATATCTTCACGATGGGAACACTTCTTCCTACGTCCCATATTGTTATGCTCACGATTTAAAGGAGCTTGCAGAACACGGCTTATTTTTTGTAAATAATGTTACTGCTGTTCCTCCTAAACATTTAGGAACATTTGTAGATTTTGTTAAAGAATATATTAATTTTGTAAGTAATCGACAATCTGGAGCAGTCGGATTGCCCAACTTAATTCCATATATGTATTACTTCTGGAAGAAAGATGTTGATAATCAGTATATGGGGCTTACAGAAAAGTATCATGAGGCATTTGCTAAACAGCATATTCAGAGGTTTATATTTGCTGTAAATCAGCCTTATGTAAGAAATGGAATACAATCAGCATTGAAGTAAGTGCCTTTGTGGGGTGACCCACATCGAAAACCATGTGAATTGCTGAAATGAACTTTAGTTTATTATGAAAAAAATTCATAATAAACATATAAAGTCAATTAGCAACCAAGTTAATTACTAAATGTAATTAAAAGGTTCAGAGACTATCGAAAACTAAATATCCCCGTTTCAAGAAATTGATAAATGTTTTATAACAGGGGGATTGAATATAAGGTGTGTACGCACACGAAGCGAGTAGAGTAGAGGTCAAGTGACCTCGAAGTGCATGGGTTCTTAATTATATGGTAACAGTATATTAAGAATGTGATATAGTCCACTCTCTATGGTGACATAGAGAAGTTCAAAAGAGAACTGCATAACTGTAACGAAGTTATGTGAATATTTGGTTACAAACACAAGTATATTTGACCATGAGTATTTAATGGCACTCTTTGGTGGAGCAACATTCCCAGATGGCTCATTTATGGTTGATGAGATTGAAGGAATTATGACATTTCAGAAGTGGTTCATGGAAGAGATGTCAGAAATAAAAAAGACAAATATGTTCACATTCCCAGTCAACAGTATTTCAATGCTTAAGACAAAAAAAGGTGAACTTGTAGATGAAGAGTTCTGTAAGTGGGCTATTGAGCATAATATGAAATGGTCAGACAGTAATCTTTTTGTTGATACATCTGTTAATTCATTGTCTAACTGTTGTCGCCTTAAATCAGATATTAACAATCTTGGTTTCTTCTCATCTATTGGTGGTACAGCATTGTCAGTCGGAAGTGTTAAGGTGTCCACGATTAATCTTGCTCGTATTGCTTATGAAAGTAGTTCTGAGGAAGAGTATTTAGAGAAGTTAACAGAAATTACAAAGATTAACTGTGAAGCACTTAATGCAGTACGTCATGTAATTCAGCGTAATGTTGAAAAGGGATGGCTTAAAAACTTTACATATAAACTTATGGACTTCAAACATCTTTATAACACTATTGGTATTATAGGTGTTTACGAAACATTTAAATCATTTGGATATGTAACATTTGATGAACTTGGAGATTGTTACTACACAAAGCAAGCTGAGGACTTTGGCAAGCGCATTTTTGAAACAATCAATAAGGTCAAAGATGAATATGCAAAAGATAAAGACTATATAATCAATATTGAGCAAATTCCAGCAGAAAGTGCATCTGCTAAGTTGATGAAGAAAGATGAATATTTCTGCAATAATGTAGTAAATGATTTACCGCTTTATGGTAATCAGTTTGTACCTTTGGGAGTTAAAGCTACGTTAGCAGAAAGAACAAGAGTTGCATCATTGTTTGATAGCTACTGTAATGGTGGTTCAATTCTTCATATCAACATTGATTCACCTTTCACCAATTTTGACCAAGCATGGAAGATGTTTAAGTATGTTGTAGCGCAGAATGTAACTTACTTTGCGTTTAATACCAAGATAAACGTTTGTAAGAATAGACACTCATTCTATGAGAGTAAGTGTCCAGAGTGTGGTGGTAAGGTTACAGATACCTACACGAGAATTGTAGGGTTCTATGTTCCAGTATCTTCATTTAGTGCAGAAAGAAAAGCAGAATATAAATTAAGACAGTGGGCTTAATATTTAAGAGTGGTTATGAAAATGACCACTCTTATTTTAATGAACTATTGACAATTTTATTTTTCTGTGTTATAATGTCCTTACAAACTACGGAGGTAGAGAGATGAGAAGACTTACTGGACTGTTTACAAATTATGAATATGGCTATTTCAATGAGACAGAAGCTGATAAGGATTACTACAAGAGACTCTACAAGAATTACGGACGCAAGAACATTAAGGTTAAGAGAGTAGCAAGCGATACCAAGGGACTTAAGATGTACGAAGTTACTTATGATATTGTGTGAGGTGTATATTATGAAGATTGTAGAAAAGAGTTTAACAGTAACTGTAAAAGTGGAGAGTATCGCCTATGGAGATGTCTTTCGCTACAGCGATGGCTGTTATATGAGAATTGCTGACGAAACATATGATGAAACAGAAGAGGAAAAGTGCCCTGTGGTGGATTTATCTACTGGGGATGTTTATCATTTTCCGTTTGATAAGAGTGTTACTCCTGTCGATAAAGCAAAACTCGTAATCGGTTAGAAATATGAATAAGAGACAATGGAAAAAACGTAAAATAAATACATATAAGTGTTGCAAATGTGGGAGGGTCGTAGGATTCCTCCCTAAGTCTCTATGGAATATTGGATTTCAGCACCCATTCTGCGTCTGCCCAAATTGTAGACCCTTTGTAGATTTTGCGTATCATCCAGTGGTACTAATAAATCCACCCATAATAGATTATACACAGTCTCCATTAAGGTTTACAAGAGGTTCATTTAATCCATTAGTAGTATTGAAATACGTCCCTTAACATTAAATGTTGACATATCTCCAATTATGTGGTATTATAGTATCAGAAAGAGAGGTACTGAATATGAATATTACAGAGAACACAAAAGTTTGGGAAATTGAATCACAGAGTGTAAACCATTTTGACCTTGATGCAAGGTTTGACAGTCGTAAGTCTTTCTATGGCAAGGCAAAGGTTTACGTAATGAAAGATGGAACACAGGTTCTGGTTTCTTATTCAACCATTGTTTCCATCTATAAGGATGGTAAGGTAACACATTTTGGAAAGTGGTCACAGACCACGACACGACATCAGAGAGAGTTTGAAAGGCAGTACGCATGACATGAAATTAACACACATATCTGACTATGATATAGTCAATTATAAAAAAATATCAATGTTCTTGTCCACATATAAATGCAACATGAAATGTGGGCAAGAATGTCAAAACAAAGAACTGTTGGAATATGCTGTTAAAGATATTCCCAACAGTCTTATTGTTAAATCTTTTGTGGCAAACCCACTAACAGAGGCAGTGGTTATTGGTGGGTTAGAGCCACTTGATGATAAAGAGGATGTTTTTGAATTTATTAAGGATTTTAGAAAGTATTGTGATAATGATATTGTTATCTATACAGGCTATACAGAAGAGGAAGTATCTGCTACTGTATTAGCCTTGAAGTGCTTTAAAAATATTATTATTAAATTTGGAAGATACATCCCAAGAACAAACAAGAGATTTGATGAAGTGCTGGGGGTAACTCTCGCCAGCAAAAATCAGTACGCAGTGAGGATAAGTTAAATGACAGACAAAGAGAAAGCAATTATGCACTTAAAGACTATCCTAAAGCATAAAAAGGAAGTTGCTAAGTGTTGTTTTAAGATGGGTATTCCGTGGCAAGGAGTAACCCATGATTTATCTAAATTCACTCCAAGTGAGTTTGGAATTTATAAGTATTATGATGGGTCAAGAAGCCCTCATGAAGTAGCCAGAGAAGTATTAGGGTACAGCCCTTATTGGATGTTTCATAGAAATCGCAACAAACATCATTGGGAATTTTGGTTATCTAAGGGGTGATTTAAATATCTATAAATAGAAGTGAGTTATTGCATTTAGGAATCTTCATTGATAATGAAGCCTTTAATGCTTATTGTGATATTATTGATAAAAATCGTGATAATGGGGTTTTCATAAAAGACACAGAGAAGCATCATATAGTTCCACGAGCCTACTACAAACTCAATCAATTACCAATTGATAATTCAGTAGATAATCTTGTAGTATTATCTCATTTTGACCATTGTTTATGTCACTATTATCTGTGTGATTGTCTTGTGGGCACACTAAAATATAAGAATATACATGCTTTTATGCGAATGGTAAAAATACATAGCAGATTTGAGTTAAATTTTGATGAATTTTTATCGCTTGCTCCAAAGTTCAATGATATTTATAAACAATTCATTGAGAATCAGTCAAAATTAAATGCTACATCGGCAGAAAAGCGTGGTGGCGGCCCGACTAAAGGTAGGCACTCTTATACAAATGGAATCACTAATGTGTTTACTACATCTTGTCCAGAAGGTTATTGGGCTGGAAGAACTGTTAAAAAGTTTTCAGATACAACCAGAAAGAAGATGTCCATAAGTGCAAAAAGACGTTCAACTGCGGGGTATAAATCAAAGATGAAAGAACGACTCACTGAGTATTATGCAAATCATTCTGGAAGTGCAACTGGCAAGATTTGGATAACTGATGGTAAGGTATCCAAGTACATGCAAAAAGATGCTGAAATCCCAAACGGATGGAGAAAAGGAAGGACGATTAAAAGGAAATGTGGTATAGAGGAAGAAAAATAAATAAGCACATGGTGGAGTACTGGATGGATAATGAGAAAAAGGACGATTGGACACCTATTAAGATACCCTATAAGTATGTTATAGAGATGTTCTGCGATTTTGTGGGGGCTGGAAAGGCATATCAGAAAACTAAGTGGACACTTGCAAGCGCATGGGAATATCACTCAAGATGTAAAGCAAACAGACTTTTTGAAGCACACACTTTATATCTTATCGAAAAATTACTTTGGAACTTAAAAGAAGCAAGTTCTGAAGAGGCTTTTTATGCTTGGTACAAGCAGGCAAAACACTATCTGAAGAACTGCTATGAAGATAATATATTAGATTATTAAAAGGAGAGAATTATGTCGCATTTTACGGTCGGAGTTATCACGAAGGGAAGACCATCAGAAGAAGCACTTGAAGAGCTTTTAAGTCCCTATAGTGAAAATTTAGAAGTAGAGCCTTATGTCGATAAGACTAAACAACAGATTATTGATGAAGCTATTGATGACTATAAAGCATTGGAGGCTTATAGGGCTGGTCAGACAGAGGATAAACCTTGGTTTATCGGAGAAGACAAGGAAGTAATGACGTCCAGTAAGGAAAGAATTGCATTAGGTCGTAAGGCTTCAATGAGGGTTGATATATCTGATGAGGACATGATTGGGTATCTCAGAGCGAATGGATATGAAAAATATGAGATTGATTCACATGGCAACTTATTAACCACTTATAATCCTAAGTCTAAATGGGATTGGTGGGTAATTGGTGGCAGATGGAATCGTGAGATTCCACTTAAGGATGACATTGAGGATGAAGACTTGAATGTTTCTTGTGGAAATATGACTCCAATCTCAAATATTGATACTCATAAATATGACAGTTATAGAACACCTGAATATTATTCTCGTTTCTGGGATATAAACGTAGAGGGTATGCCTTTGGCTGAAGACGAGGATAAAGAAGATTTCTTTACGATGTACAATAAAGAATATTATCGTAAGACTTATGGTGATAAAGAGGCATATATTAGATGTATGAATACATTTTATATGTACTCGATGCTTACCCCAGATGGGGAGTGGCATGAACTCGGTAAAATGGGTTGGTTTGGTTGTTCTGATGAGGAAGATGGGGCGAGAGTTAAGTGGATTGACAATTTTGAAAAGGATTTCATTACCCCTTATGCCAAAGAGGAAGATGATTACTGGCTTACAGTTGTAGATTGTCACATTTAAAAATTATATAATATCCGCAGTAATTTCAATTTACTGCGGATATTTTGAAATGGAGGGAAATTTATGATAAATCCCAATACCAAATTTTATAAGATTTTGACAAAAGGTGGACACTTTGGGAAAGACTACAGAGAGCTACTTTTTTATGTGTGTGGTAGAGATATATTTGAGGCTATGAACAGAGCTAAGAATATGGCTGGGGTTAAACACGATGCCACTGATTGTATTATTAAATGTACTGAGATAAGCAGAGAAGAATATATAGCACAAAAAGTTAGTGGAAGAAGTGCTTACGACACATACAGACAATATGATGAAAGGGAGATTACTGAGTAATTATGATTACCAAAGAATGTTTTTGTGCAATTCTAAAATCCATTAAAAGTTTATCTGATAGAGAAGAACAATTAATATCTCTTAACTTACTTCCGATAGAGAATGGATGGGGAGATGATATTGGTGCGCTCATTACAGCTCTTGGGAAAGAAACAGAGCCAAATCTTGCAGAAGATGTACGCAAGATTTGTGGTTACCTCGTAGATGGATTTATTTTTGATTGGGATTGGGGCACTAAATACGCAGAAGATGATTATCTGATAAAAGTAGATGATGTAAAATATACCCCAAAAACGTTTGAAGAATTGTATGATGTAATTATGATTGCCAGTAATACAGAGACAACAGATGGAAGAGACAACAACATATCGTGACATTATTAATAGTTTATCCAATGAAGATTTAGCAGATATTATAGTTAATGGGGATATTATACACATGGCTTGCCTTGATTATTCTTGCACCCCCGATGAAGAAGATACTTGTGAAGGTTGTGTATTGAGATTACTTGAAAGACAAGTAGATGATGACAATCCACTTATAGTTAGGTGAGGGAATGAGATTTCAACTATTAGACGAGGCAGTTTGGTCTATCGAGAAAAATTTAAATAATCATTATCATAAACACGTTGCTGGAGACGTGGAGTTTTCAGATAATGAATTTAAACTCATGCGAGAATTTCCAGATGAGGATGCCTATAAAATCAAAAGTGAGGAAATATCACTATTGCCAGCACATCACATAGATGTTGATACTCAATTACAGCCACATGTAATTTATGGATTTTTGTCTGAGTATAATGGCAGATACAGAAGAATAAAAGTGATGCTTAATCCGTTTGTTCATAATCTTGTGTATGTATTAACATACAGCAACGAAGACGATGAGATTATATCTTTTTATAATATGACTATTAGAAAGATGAAAGATTATTTAAGTACCCACTATGTTCGTGACCTTGAGCCAGACGAATAACATATTGACAAATCTTAATTATTGTTATATAATGTAATCATGAAAGAGAGGTAATCAATATGACAATATTTGATTTGACAAGTGGTGTTGTTGAAGTGGTAAATGGATGGTGCACTGGCGCTACGGATGTTCTTGAGTGTGTAGACAGAGTTGAAGAGTGGCTTAATGACCACTATGAGCTTACCACTGGTGGTGAATATTTCACTGTCGGAAATCGAAATGAAGATGGTTCTTATAACGTATATGAAGATGACCTCTCCACAGATAACAGAGTGCTCAGATTCAGAGTTGTTATGTAAGGGGGTATCTGCATTGAACATTTTATATCTTCATGGACTTGGCAGTTCTGGAAACTCAAATACAGTAAAGCTTCTCAGAGAAGCACTTCCTAACGACACAATCTATGCACCAGACCTTCCTTTTGATATGAAGGATGCAGTGGAATATGTTCGTGAGTTTTATTATAGCCACAGCGTAGATGTAGTTATTGGAACATCTCTTGGTGGGTTTTATGCTTGCCTTTGTGGGGGTGTTTCTAAAATCATTGTTAATCCAGCACTTAAGCCTGTCGAGGGTCTTACAAAGGTAGCTGAGAAGAACAATGGGGTATTAACCAATTTTGTAACCAATGAGTCTGTTCCTATTGAAAAGTATCTTGCTGACAATAAAGTGGCAGACATTGAAAAATATTTCTACGGATTTGTCTTTGATGGTGAACTGATTTCTGAGACGATAGCAGTCTTTGGTGACCATGATGAATTCTTTTCATTCAAAGATTTCTTTGCTCATTATTCAGATAATTATCATGTAATTAATTGCGGACATCGTATGACTGAAGAGGTCGCTAAGAAGACAATCCCCAACATTATACAGCATGAAATTTAAGTTAACAGAGCACTTCATTAATTTAGTTAATGATGAAGATAAAAAGAAACAATATGTCAATGAGGTGGTAGACCTTATCAATAAAGCATATGCAAATATAGGTGGGGCAAATCTTAACGTGGCAGAAATCATGGAAGATAACATCATGTGGAAACTGTGTTATCGTGGTGACCATATATCGGCTCTAACTCTATATAAGGTGTATGAGGGTAATAATCGTAAAGCCTTTATTGGATGTACTGATGGTACACCACAAGGCAAAGCAGATTTATATATGATAATGCGTGAAGATGCTAAACGTGATGTGTTTGTAGAAGTATCTCACGCAATGGAGCATATGTACACAAAATCTGGTGCGCAATACATAGACAATAAAACGGCTGAGGCTATTCTTAAACAGCTCAACAAGAAAGTCATATCTCTTGACGATGATGGAATACATTATACACGTAATATTGGTAATGTACCAAGAGTCAAGGCTATGGTTGGTAAAATCCCATCTTGGTGGATGGGTTTTGAATAAGTATTGACAAAAACATAGAGCTGTGATATAATTACCATTGTAATGAAGGAGGTATTGAAAATGCTTACAAAACTTATTATGTTTCTCGTACATTTGCAGTATCGTAAAACACGTGCACGTGGATATGGTATCCATTACATCGAAGGAACTGGTAAAGATTTCCCTAAATACCTCATTTACACTGAGGATGAAGCGTGTGCTAAGCTACTGAAAGAGGCTGTAGATAGCTTAGAAGATGAGTTAAAATATTGATAGTATTTCATAAAAACATGGAGGTGCTCGATTATGGCTAAAAAGGAAATTAGATACCATGAGACAAGTTATTTCGTTTCTTTACGTGAAGACCCCAGATGTGGGGGTCAATATGCGAGTAGAATGGTTAAAGAAATGCGATGCTCTAATTGTCACACAAAGGTAAGTGCGAGTGCAAGATTTTGTCCCTCTTGTGGACAGCAGTTTTCTGGTAAAGAAGATTCTTATGCAAGTGGTATGAAAAAAGAGATTGCCAAGGAGAAAAGAAAACTTACTGCTATGAAAAAGAAGATTACCTGTTATGACAAAAAGGCAGTTAGTGAGATTGAAAAACAAGAAAAACTTGTTGACGAAATGCAACTCAAACTTTGGAATTATGAATTTATTCCTGTTGAAAGTTAAAGCATTATCTTGGTGACGGAATAGGCAGACGTGGACGAGGATGTAATTAGTTAATCACTATCCCTTAATGGTTTGATACGGCTTACCTTTTGATAAAAGGATTGTAGGTTCAAGCCCTACCCAAGATATTCGACTTTTAATACGGACATGGGCATGGTTCACGCAACTCTTGTGTCTGGATGCATACAGATATAAGAGCCGAAGAAGGTCTGAACAATAAGATAGTAAGAGTAGGTCGCTCCTACTAACTGTTATCTTATTTTTGGTTCGAATCCAAGAATGTCCGCTTTAAATAGGAGGTTACAACAATGAACATAGAAATTGATGAAAAGAGAGTAGATGAACTTGTAGAAAAGCATATCAATGAACGCATTGATAAAAGCTTCGATGCCTACATAAACAACGCAGTACAAATGCGTTTGGGCACAATAGCACATCGTATTTCTGAGACAAGCAATGACAGCTATGACTTGATGAAGAAGACAATAGAGCGTATAGTGCGGGAAGAAGTGAAAAGACGTTTAGATGAAATGAACTTCTTCACAGAAGAAAAACTTACAGAAATATCAAAAGATATAGCATTAGATTTATCATGGAAATTGGCACGAGATATAACCGAAATCGTATCTGCTCATCTTGCTCCTGTAGAAGAGGAAGACGATTAAATCTCGTTGAGTAAGGGGGGGGGTTGACAAATCTCTTTTCCTATGCTATAATACCTTCAGAGTTGAGATGGTTGACACACTTTCACATAGGAGGTAATTGCATGGTTGCATATAACATCAAATATACTTTGAAAAGTGACCCTACAAGAAGAGAGATATTGGTAGAAGCAAGTAACCTTATGTATGCAAAGAAGAAAATTGCTCGTAAGCATGGGTACAA
>AUXO017062929.1_pt1 | contig 23230 bp, 9 predicted proteins | sample 768731 | NCBI WGS metagenome assembly AUXO01 (sample SAMN02715735, study PRJNA202380) | gut metagenome | biome: sheep rumen | host: Ovis aries | place: New Zealand: Palmerston North | reverse complement strand
GAGCTAAGACAACTGCTGATAATAAGAAAAAGCAAGGAGAATTGTATGGTGATGGACGATTGAATAATAAGATTAATTGTTATGGCAATTTTTCAAATGGTGGCAAGTCTAAACTCGGTGAAGACGGACCTCGTGTTGCTTGGTTAATTATCAATGGAAGGATGATGATGTGTTGGGAGTCTGGCACTGATAGAGACCTTAACGATATAATAATTGAAGTTGAAGGAGGAGTAAGACCATTATCAATAATTCCAGAACTTGATAACAATTATTACACATTTTGTTTTGAAGACAGAGAACTTGGTGACTATGATATGAACGATGTTGTAATTAAAGGTAGACGTATAGACAATACTCACGTTGAATATAGTATTGTAGCATGTGGAGCTGAAGATAAATTGCAAATTAGAAATATTGGTAGCCTTAGCGGAGTTGAAATACATTCATTGTTCGGACATAATGGTTTTATAAATACTGTTGAAGGTGATACATATTTAGAACCACAGAAAATAACGGTAACAGTTAATTCTGACTTCAGTTTCTTAAATGCTGATACGCAACCTTATTTATATGATATGACAACTAATAAGTACATACATTTATCAAAGGTAGGAGAAGACCCACATGGAATTATGATACCATATGATTTCAAATACCCTCTTGAAAAGGTATGTATAAAAGACGCTTATGGCAGATTCAACTCTTGGGGAAGAAATAGTGTTACAAGTAATGATTGGTATAAATTCCCTATTGAAGGAAAAACATTTTAAAAAATATATTAATAAATTAAAAGAGCAGCCTTAACGGGTTGCTCTTTTTTTGTTTACATAGTTAAATAAAAAAGTATTTTTTAAATAATTATATAGAAAATTATTAATATGGCTAAACGACAGTTTTTTGGATTAAAATTTCCGTTTTTAAAGACTGATTATCTTAACTTTTTTGTAGATACCAATAAATCACAGAAAGATAAGGTAAGAAGCCAAATCATGCATGTCATTTTCACCCCTAAAGGACAAAGGATTAGGAATCCTGAGTTTGGAACGGATTTAATAAAATACATATTTAGTCCTAACGATGGTGATTCGTGGGAAGGCGTTAAAAACGAGATAATTACATCAGTGGAAAGGTATATACCTAATGTGATTTTAAATGATGTAAGGGTAGTACAGAGCGATGATGAACGTGCTGAAATTTATGTTAGAATAGATTATTCTGTAAAAGATGGAAATAAAATAACTAATGATAGTATCATAACACAAATTTAATATAAAATGTCTACAAAGAAAATAAATTATTTAGCAAGAACTTTTGACGATTATAGGTCTGAGTTAATAACTTTTAGTAACAAATATTATCCAGAACTTGCCGATAGTTATAACGATTCAAGCGTAGGTTCTTGGTTTATTGACCTTGTATCTGCTGTAGGTGATAATCTTTCTTATCACATAGACCGTTCATACCAAGAAACAACAATTAATAGCGCGAATTTAAAAAGCACTGTTTTTAATATAGCTAGAACAAATGGATTAAAAATACCTGGTGCTAAAGCAAGTATGTGCGAAATTAAAATTAGTTGTGATTTACCAGCTGGATATGGAACAGGTAATGACATTTCACAACCTAATTGGGATTTAGCTCCTATTCTTAAAAGAACAAGTATTGTTTCGGCTGGAAACATTAATTTTCAATTAACTGAAGATGTAAATTTTTCTGAGCAGTTCAATAGTGATGGCTATTCAAATAGAACTTTCGTCCCTAAAAGAAATTCTAATGGCGTTATAACAGCCTACACTGTTAGTAAGAGCACTGTAGCTATTAATGGAAGCACACGCATTTTTAAAAAGGTATTATCCTCACAAGATATTAAGCCATTTATGGAAATTGTGTTGCCAGAAAAAGATGTAATGAATATTGAATCAATAATTTTTAAAGAGAGTTCAAATTATCAAACAACTCCTGACACATCTGAGTTTTATATTAACACTGAAAAGTATAAATTAAATGAAAGACAGGACGCATACACTTATAGATATTTTGAAATGGATTCATTAGCTGACCAATATTTGTATTTACCAGAAACAAGATTTTTAAAAGATGGGGTAGTTAATTACTACACACCTGACCTTTATGACGATTATACTGAAGGAAGCGGTAATAGCGGTTCAACAAGAACCACAAGATATTATCTTGGTAAATGGAAGCCAATAAAGCAGAAATTTATAACAGAATACACTGATAATGGCTACTTGAAAATTATATTTGGAAGTGGCGCTAATTACGAAGAAGTTCCTTTCACTGAAACTAAGTTTGCTGAAAGGCAGATGAGTAATATTATAAATAATGATATGTTAGGAGTTCTTCCTAGAGAAGGATGGACAATGTTTATTCTTTACAGAGTTGGTGGCGGAGCATCTACTAACATAGCTGAAGGAGCAATAAACTCAATATCATTAGCTGTCACTGAGTTTAAAGTGAATGGTTCAGACCCTTCTGATAGAGGAAAGGTTATTAATTCATTAACTGTAACTAATACAAGTACAGCAATTGCAGGTAAAGATGCGCCATCAACAGCAGAAGTGAAATATCTTACAAAGTATAACACATCATCACAGGGAAGATGTGTGACAGTTAAGGACTACAAAACAAGACTTATGCTTATGCCTCCTAAGTATGGTGCGCCATTCAGAGCATCTGTTATTGAGGACAACAATAAAATACTTATGAGTTTGCTAAATGTTGACACTAATGGCAAATTAATGAAAGCATTACCAGAAACTCTTGTTGATAACATACTTGAATATATGTCTCATTATAAAACATTAGGTGATTATATTGAGGTAAAAAGCGGAAACATATATAATGTAGGATTTTCTCTTGAATTGTTCATAGAAAAAACTTACGATACCCCTACAGTATTAACAAATGTCATTGAAACTATTAAAGAGTATATGTCAATACAAAACCATGATATGGGGGAAAATATTTTCTTGGGTGATTTAGAAAAAGAAATAACCTCTGTTGATGGTGTTATATCAATAATTGATTTAAGTGTTTATAGTTTATATAATGGTAGCGGTAATAATAGCTATAAGGATAAATGTCCATTACCTATAGACGCCTCAAATAATGATAATGTATTCAGCGAAAATGGCGCTAGTTCATTTAAAATTGATTTAAATGCAATTGACAATGTTTTGTATGGGGATTATAATTCAATGTATGAGATATTATCTGATAACGATATTAAAGTAAAATGTAAATTAATGTAAATGGGCTGCAATTGTAAGAATATTAAAACAAAAAAAGAGTTAAAAAATTTTTATAAAAGTAATATGCTAATAGATTATAGTAATGTTATAATATTAAAAATCTTATTCATATTGCTATTGCCAGTTTTATTACTAGACAAATTTTTTAGTAGATGGAAAAAAGTTACAGGATAAAGGCTAATATTGGAAAAGACCAATTCTTAAATGTAAATCTAAAACGTGACGTTGATTTATATGAAGTATTAAGTCTTAAACTTAGTAAAGAAAAAATTTATAAGTTGCACTCTTCCGACTATGGCGTTATAGTCGGAAGGGTTCTTGCTAATGATGCGTTTGGTGTTCCAAATGCAAAGGTTTCTGTGTTTATCCCTATAAACGATAAGGATAAATTAAGAAGTGACATTAAAGCACTATATCCGTATTCATTTGTTAATTCTGTTGATAATAATAATGTAAGATTTAATACATTACCTGATTATAGAGTAAAAAAATGTCATAAAGCCGTAGGAACATTCCCAAGTAAGAGAATGGTTCTTGATGAAGACATTAAATTGGAGATTTATGACAAATATTATAAATTCACCACAATAACCAATAACGCAGGAGATTATATGATTTTCGGCGTACCTGTTGGTGAGCAAATGATTCATGTTGATATTGACTTATCAGATATAGGTGTGTTGTCACAAAGGCCTACAGATTTAATCTATAAAGGATATGATATAAATCTTTTTGAAAGCCCGGTTGAATTCAAAAAAAGCACAAATCTTAATGAATTGCCACAAATCATAACTGAAGATGTATCTATTAACGTTTATCCATTCTGGGGCAATAAAGATGAGAATGAAATAGCCATAACAAGAAAAGATATATCAGTACAATATAAGTTTGAACCTACTTGTGTATTTTTAGGGTCTGTCATAACAGATTCTTCAGTTAATAATATTAGCCAAAGTTGCACACCAAGCGCTAATATTGGCGAGGCTGGCCAATTAACTACATCTGAAGGCACTATTGAAATGATTAGAAAAACAATAGATGATAGAATAGAAGAATTTAGCATAAAAGGCAATAAATTGATAGATAGTGACGGCGTGTTTTGCTATCAAATACCAATGAATTTGGATTATGTTTGTACTGATGAATATGGAAACATTGTACCTACTGATAACCCTTCAAAAGGTATACCTACAAGGACAAGAGTTAGATTTAGGGTAACGCTTTCAGAAACTGATAATGAATCATTATCATCACATAAAGCAAGATATTTAATACCAAATAATCCTGAGTTATGTGGAGGCGAGACAAAGCCATTTGTTAGGTCTGAATACTTAGATGAAAGTACCAATAATGGTAATTTTTATGAATTTGGAACAAGGACAAATGATGAGTGTTTCAGGGATTTACTATGGAATAAAGTTTATTCAGTAAAAAATTATATACCAAGAATACAAAAGCAAAACCAGTCTAAAGGAGAAAAACTTCAAGAACGAACAGGAATTAAAGGAGTTAACAAAAAAGCAGCAGGTCATATTAATCCATTGCCTTTCAATAAAATAGACATTAATTTTTCAATACCAGCATTCCAAATTATTAAACAAATATGGGAAGATACAAAAAGTATTAAAACTTTATGGGACTTCTTAAATGGCAGACAAGTTGCATATAATATAGATGCTGTAGTAGAAAAAACATTGGAAGATATGGATGCAATTGGGCTTGATTTTTATAATGATTGGCTTAATGGCTGTCTTTATTTCCCTAATTGGTTTTGGTATTTATCAACAAAAAAGAAAAAAGGCAACGGAGACAACAAATATGACAGCGAATTTTGCAATTGTGATGAAGAAGCAACTTCAGATGGTGTGAAATTATGTGTTTTAAATAACTGTTCATTGCCTTATCTTAATGATGAATTAATGTTACCAGTACGAGACCTTTATCATAGCCCAAGTGGCTATACTCAGTCTGAGAACATATATGTACAAACTCAAGGTATTACTTTCTTTTTACATAATAAAGAAGTGTATGGAACTAGAAGATTCGAGAATGGAATAATTAAAAGAGTGGTTAATAAAGACGGAGGTACTTTATTCTACTATTCTTTTGGACAGCCATGTTTATCAATAGATGGTTCTGTGGAAGAAAGTAAAGAAAAATGTGGTGACATTTTATATAAAAACTGTGTTAGACTATTTGCTACTGATATTATACTTTTAGGAAGTTTGGATAGTAATGACATTCATGGAATACCTAAAGTTTCTATGAATTTGCCATCTACAACATCAAATATACCTCCAATGGGTATTTTTAAGCCTTCAGCAGACTCTGAAGAAAATGAAGAAGTTACTGATGAGGAAATGAGAATTAATAAATCATCAGTTAATGGAATGTATTGGGGACAATATTGGTTCAATAATTTTAATGGAGAATTAATTTTTAAGAAAAAACCAACAAATAGTCCATATAATTCATTTCTTTCAAGTGGCTTATTTTTCGGCATGACATATGCAAAAAGTTTATACTATAGAAATTTTAAAGACCGTGATATTTTCCTTTTCAAAGCAAAAAATTCAATATTACCAACAACAGATATAAAAACCTGTATTAATGTTGAAAGAATATGTGAATTGGGAGTGTCTAATGATTCTAACATTAACTTAAAAACAGACTCAGGAAAAGAGATGAAGAGTTCTATGGACGGTCTTATAACAAAAAGAGAAATACAAGATGTTGATACGAGGTCATTATTAGCAACATTAAATAGTGATGAATTAATATGCAAAGTGTACAATAGTACAACTGGCTATAAAACATATAATTTGTATTTTACATACCCAACAAATTTTGATGGAAGGCTTGAGGAAGCTTCAAGAGCGTATACAAATGGCACTACTAATGATTTAAGAAATAAAGACTATTTGGATTATAGATTTGGTTCTAAAAGTAATATTGTTCGTATACCAACAAGAGTTCCAGTTGAAGAGCCAGCTAAGAAAAGGCATTTTTATGGAGAAAATGGTGAAAATCACATTATAAGAGATGGCAGTTTTATAGACTATGCGTTTCCTTTGTATAACAATTCTTTTTATTATTATTTTGGACTTAATTCAGGGCACAATGCAATAGAAACATTTTATGATAATTTTATGCCAGTTTGTAAAGAAGACGAAAAAGAAGAATTTTCAATTAGTATAGAACAATCAGCATCTACCGTATGTGGAGAAAACGGTATAATAAAAGTTAGTGTTTCACAAGTAGTATTACCTTATAGTTTAGAGCTAAAAAGCGATGGATATGAAAAAAAATATGATGACCTATTTGTTGAAAAGACCGTTGAATTTACTGATTTACCAAATGATACTTATACATTAACAGCAAAAGATGCTGTAGGCAATATTATAACAAAAGAAATAACATTGAAACAACGTAAAATATCTCTTGATTATAATATTACTTCTTCAATTTTAACTAAATATAACGATAATATAGACCAAATTTGTGAGAATGAAGAATATGGAATAGTTACTTTTAATAGCTATAAAAATAATGGTGTTATTACTGTGATAGATAGTTTATCAATTGAAGGAAGTATTGGCGGAAATGAATTAAGGGCAAAAATTAATAATGTTAGTGGAATAACTATTATAATAAGTGTATCTGATAACGAAAGTATTGGAACATATTTATGTGACCCTTGTTTTAGTGGTAATGAACTTCATATAGGAAAACCGGGATATTTTACAGTTATAATAGAAGAAGATGAATGTAAATCAAATTTTTCTGAAACAACGTTTACTATGTCAGATGCAGGAAACATAGACATGTTTATTAATACTGTTCCATTAAGCTTTATGCTAGGTAATAATAATAGTTACCCATCTTATTTTTACACTGATAGTGGATATAGTAATAGTACTACTGTTAATGAAGTAAGAGGATGGTTTGGAGTTCATGACCCTAATACTTATAGTGATGATTTTAATAGTCAAAATGCTGAAGAAATTTGGGCAGACTTAAATTCAATTAACGGTATGGAAAGCACTATTTTGAATAAATTCAATATGTTATTCAACATATCAAATGGCGCATATGTCACAAATGGCTCAATTAATAAATTCAATGTAATACCTCAAGGAGGCAATTCATTGCTTAGAGCAGCATACCCAAAATATGAAGAAATGAGATATGAAGAAAGTGCAGGAACTTTCACATCATACATAACATGTAATAAAGGAGAGACAAATGAAAATGGAGTTAATAATTCAGCAAATATAATTTCTGAAAATTATAGATTTCCTAATAGCGAAACAAAACCTATAGAAGGTGTTATGGATTTCAACCCTAAATATAATAATTCTAAAGTATGCGCTGGAAATTATTTTGCAATGTTTTCAAATAAAGCAAATTATATTGACGAATGTACAAAATCTTCAACAGGTAGAAAAGTTAAAACTATACCTTATAATGCTGATGATTTATCAATTTATAATTTATGTATAGGTGATGATTCTTTTAAAGACGGTATTCTTGAAAAAGTATATAAACAAAATCCGTATTTTAGAACTGAATTTATAGATAGGAGATTGGATTATGATTTCATATATGTAACCCCTACAGAATCAGTTGACAGGTCTATTTCAGATAAAGTATGGTCTAATGGAAGATTATCAGGCTTAACATATAATGGCATTGAAATGCTTTACAACGACCAATATATTATAGCATCAAATGATGAAAGTTCTCAAAAATATGAATATTATTATAATAATGAAACAAATGAAGTAAAATGCAACAATTCATCTCCTAAAAGGCTTTTTAAAAGTATTTTTAAATACGGTGGTTCAAAAGACTTGGATTTAAGGGAGCTGTATTGGAGTAAAGTAAGAACTGACATTAGTGAAGAAACAATAGGTAATGACGGTATAAAGGTTAATAACCATAGTGAAGATGTAAATGATAATGAGTTTGATAATTTTGGTCTAAGTAAGGATAAAAATACAATACTAGGTTATCCAACAAAAAGAATTGTTGACATTTATAACATACCTTATGGAAATGGTGTTTACGAATGGGTAAGTGCTGGGTGTAAATATCCTAATTATGTTACCGATTATACAAATATTAAAGCATTAAGTGCAGATGAAGTATATCATAGATTAGATTTTAAAAACCCAATATCAATAGAAATTAATGAAGTTACTTATAAAGTAGTGGCTGATAATTCTAATAATATATTTAAAGCTAATGCTTATAGAATCAAATTCACAGTAAACAGCCCTTCAATTGAAGGCTTAACAACTAGAATTGATAATATTAGTTTAGTAGCTGACAATGATGCTCATAGCAAAATATTAGCAGTTAAGACTGGTGATATAAATTCTGCATATTATGATATGTCTATAGGTGATTATACAAGTGAAAAAACAAACCCAAATGGCATAGACATAAATAAAACTGACTTAACAAATGATTTATCATATATTGGGGTTGGAATAATATATAATATGTTAAACAACACTAATGATAATTTATTAAAAAGAATAAAAGTATATAATTTATCTACTTTTTATAACATAAAAGAAATGTATTTTATGCCAGATGAACGCGGTTTTATTGAAACTACAGGTGATGGTACTGAAAAGTTGAATTTCAGCCTTAAAACAAGCTCTTTTGCTTATAATGATGTTGTTTCATTTAATATGTCAGTTAGAATAGGAAATAGTTATTCAACTTACCAACTCATACCATCTCCATCAGCAGATGGAATTGATGTTTCTGTACTTCTTACAGGTATTGATGAGTCAATAATGGATTATAATGCTTTTATAAGTTTTAATTTAACAATTAAAAATGGTTTAAAATATAATTTCAACCAATTTGAAATAAATAATGCCGGCGAAATAGTTATTTAAATGGATTATACTGAAAAAATTATTTTGAGCAAAAGCCTAAACAAATCATCTAAAAATGATAATATGTCATTAAATATATCATTATCTGGTAATAAAAGATTATTACCAGATGATGGTATTGAAACTAAACTTGATTTGTATGATTTATATGTTAACGAAAGAAAAAATAGTAATAAATTTAGACTTATTGTTAACATTAATCCATATTGCTCCAATGTTTTATTCAACCCATTCACAGAAATAGTAAAATATGATAATGATGGAAATATAAGTTTGTTAAACTTTAAATCTGTTAGTGGATTAACTGAAACAATAGGAAAAAAATCAGACTTTACTTGGAATTCGTATGACGCCATACGAGATACACAATTATCAAGCAATAAATGTGGATATACATATTATTGCGGGTTGGATATATTTAATAATCATATTTTAAGAAATACTACTTTCAAAACAGTTAACTATGGCAGTAAATCAAAAAACGAAATTGCTAAATATAGTGAAGTATATGGTATAGGATATAGCGATAGGTTTATACAGGGACTTCCATATTCAGGAAATGAAGCAAAGCATCCATATTTGATTGAACAAGATTTCAATACTATAGATGATTATCTTAGGGATAAAAATGGCATAATAGTGTCTGATATTGTATTATCTAAAAGAACTTTACACGTGATAGAAGCACGTTCTGTTGAAGTTAGTATACCTTTTCATTTATATCAAAGTATTGATTTATTAACATTTGAAGAATCTTATAATGATAATTTAGTTGAAAAAAACGGGTGGTTTGGCTTTTTTAATTCTTCTAATTTAGGTGCATTAATGCTAAACGATGAAGAAAGCGCCCCAACAAACATTGATGCCGTTATTGAAGAGACAGAATATGATGACCAAGACTCATCAATTGTATCTTTTAATAAAGTTATAAATAATATGAAATATGGGGATTTTGTTGATATGTATCCAACAAGAGAACTATTTTCATTTACTCCATTGTATAATAAAAATAAAAAACGTTATGAAAAAAATTGGAATTATTGTTTAACATACCCAAGTAGTTCAATCACAAAGGATTTTGATGGAGGTGATTTCCCTTTTTTTGAATATATGGAAGATGGAACGGTTGCATTAAAAACAATAGCATTTGATGAATATACTGTTGATGATGATGGAAGAAATTTATTAACAATTTATTCAATATGCGAACATGGTTTAAAAAATGGCGATTCTGTAAACATTTATAAAAATGGTGATTTATTTTTTAATAATGCAAAAGTTGTAAGAATAATAGATAAATATATTTTTCAAATTTACAAGGATTCTTATAATATATCTAATATGTGGATAGATGTAGACGAAATTTTCAATGGAGATAGTAGTGTTGAAATAGAAGATGAAAAATATGGTACTATTACAGCCACTATTGAAGGAAAAATTGTTAACATCGCATATAGTGGTACTGAATTTTTCAGTATGATTACAGAATCAAGGCGTTGTAACATAGACCCTGATTCACAAGATGTTTCATTTAAACGTGTTGTTGATGACGTTGAATGTGAATACTATGTGAGGGTTTTTTCAAGGCTACCTAATTTCAAGTTTGCTGATGCTGAAATTAATGATTATAATTTATATGAGAATAAAGAATTAGATTTAATAAGTTATTATTCTAATCCTTCATCAGAAACAAATAATTTTAAAAGCAGTATATCAAATACATCTTTTGCTAATACTGCATATGGAGATAGTTCGACGGAAATTGTATTCACTGACGATATTGATACATCATTCTTGAAAGATAACTTAGGGAGGCCTTTAAGTGAAATTTATTTGACAATAGTAAAAAATAATAAAGGATTTAGGGAATGGTATTGCGGACAATTAGATAAAACAGATGATATTGAATATTCTCACTGTTTTGGATACATATCAAGTAGTTTTTTGTTTAATGACTATTATAAAAATGTTGATAGCAAAAAATATATTGATGATGTGAGAAATATATGTGCCGCATACAATAAAGGCTTAATATATGACATTAATAATGAATTTTACGCAAAAGATGAAATTGTTTTTAATTCAACTGATAAATATTATGGAGATATAGCGTGCTATTCTCCTGTAGAGTGTGATGAAACATCTTTACAAAGCGTAATGGCAAGATTCAATACCGTACAGAGAGAAATCACTTCTTATTATGATAATATACCTACATATTCAGGAAGAAGCACAGTATCTACTGATTGGAGAGTATTCAATAGTTTGCCTGAAGATTCAGGAAACACAAATGGGGGAGTGCTATTTCACGATGAAATAGTTGATGATGATATTGTTTTTTTAACAAATATTGAAGATGGTATAGACACAATTATGGCTGCTAAGAAAATGTGGGAAAATTTTAATGACCACGATAATAGCTATATAAATTTAAATCATAGTAGTTTTCATTTAGAAGAAAATAGTGACGAAAAAAATAAATATAAATTCAGTGGAATGACTGATTTGAGGGAGGGGTATTACTATAAAATGCACTATAAAATACCGTTAAAAACAGTTTCATCAACATTGAATATCGATAATGGTATTAATTATGAAATTCTTACAATAAGTAAATCTGATGATGATTTGTTGATTAAAACAATTAATGATAACGACCTTGTATTGAATGATAAGTTAATACTTTATGACAAAATAGAAAATAGTTTTTTCTATTTAATAGTTTCTGAAATAAAAAGTAAAAATTATTTCAGGTGTAAAGTGAAAAACGAAAATTTAAGCGAAGGTTTTAAAGGAAAAATTAAAGATATTGATGTTTACTCTTTAAACAAAAAAAATGTGGGTACTCCTGAATATGCTAAAATAATAAAAGATGGCTCTTGCAGATTTTATTGGAGAAGCATAATTTCAAATGGAATTGAAGAAAATGATAGTAAAATATACCCGTTTACTAACGGCGCATTTTACATTAACAGAAATATTAATTTCTTTTTAAGAAGACAAGACCCGCAAAAAGAAAACTTAGGATTTATAGGAGAAGAATCATTTGATTATACGCAAAAAGGAGAGAAAATTCCTCAATCATTCTATGATGACCAATATTATAGTTCAGAAGAAATAGAAGTATGTTAAAGTTAAAAATAAAGCCAACAGGTAATTTAAGCTTGCAAGAAATACAATGTTATAATATGAATGTTTCTACAGATTTGTCATATCTATCTGGAAGAACATCTTGTTATAACAGCATTGCTGATGGAGAACTTATTAATGTTGTTAATAACAATAATAAGTTTAGTAACATATGCAAAGTAAATACTGAAAATGTAAGGGTTCAAGGAAAAGTATTACTAAGAGTAGTATTAGATATTAAGACTGCCGCTTCTAAAGGAATAGAAAAAAAATACGTGGAATATAAAGGAGTTTACAGTTATGCATATACACCCACATCAAGTAATACATTAACATTCATCGTAGACAATATAATTTATTATGCGGACGAAAACGATACAGAAATAACAATAGATACGTTTGAATATATTGAAGATGGCAAGGTTGTTATTGAAGGAAATGAATATAATGTTGGCATAGAAAATGGCGAAACTTTTATATATGAAAAAAAATATTCTGATAGGTTAATAAAAGAAGATAGCATAGGTAAATCAATAATAGTAGATATTATTTATACACCCAATGAATGGAAACGTGAAACCAAATTTAAAATATTGAAACAAGATAATAGTGAACTACTTGTTGAGGATGTTTTGTTTGGCGCTTATGACCATTATATAGTTTATAATGGAGAAAACTATATTCTTCATGATATGTATGATGCTAACAATAATTACAAAGGTTATGGCGTTAAAATTGGAAACAATTATTACACAAAAATAATTAGAGCAGAATATGACGGCGATGGCAATACTGGGCATGATGTAAATGAAAATTATGAAGGCTCTTTACTTTCAAATGAAAACGTTGATATTGAAACAAATCCTGAATTATTTTATGAAATACACGATAATATAATATCTCCAAGAAATAATGGAAATTTTGTTTTTATCATTACAAAATCTGAGAAAACATCATTAAACGAAGGAAGCGTTATTATAGCTAAATCAAATGGACCAGTTAAAACAAGGTTATATGTTGAAGATGGTAATGACTATGTAATTTATCTTAATGAAAAATATAGCGTACAGCCTAATATATATTCAGCAATAACAGTATCAGGTAATGAGTATAGGGTAATGTTGGATAATGATGGTAATCGTTATGCTTTTATCAACGGAAATAAAGTTACTTTAGATGCCTCAGGAAGACCTACCAATAAAATGTATTATTCAACAAATAATACTAATGTTAAATATGGTATTAATAAAAACGGATATGAAATATCAGGATTTAGCGGTGTAACAATTAATGGTAAAGTACATAAAGTAATTTCTGAAACAGAAACAAGAGTTGTGCCTAATAGTTTAGAGCCGATAGAAATTACTGAAAACTATATTGAAATAAAGGAAGATATAACTTACGAATTAACTGTTGGCTCAAAGGATGGAGCAAATACATACATTTGTTTCCCTACAGTTAAAGATGAAGATTTTCATACAAATGATGAAATTGCTGCAATAAAAAAGCAAGAAGTTGATACGTTGGTTAGAAATAAAGAAAATTTCACTTTCTATGTAAGAAATGACATTTTTGGAGAAGAACCAATATATCCTGAAACATATGTATGCTATGCTTCTGAAGAACAAAGACCTGTAACGTCTATTGATAAGTTAGACATTTCTTTATATAAGGTTAATTCTTATGCTAACATTAAATTACCTATCATTAATAAAATAGCAAATGACATATTAAGGCAGGATGTAATATCTAATTATTATGCGAATGAAACGAAAGGAAGTAGCCTTACAAATATTGTAGACATGGAAAAAGATGTTTATTATCCTACATATTTTGTAAAAAAAGATGTTTATTATCCTATAAGTTGTATTAGGTTTAATCTGCATTTTAGAACAAGAGATATAACAAATTGGAAAGTTATAGAAGATTTTATTGAAGATGATAATAGTATGTCTAATTGGGTTGTAACTGATTATCCTTTTTATAAAGAAATAATAAGTGGTAGTAATGGAAAACATGTTCATAATTCATCTGATTTAATAGGATATCTTAATTTTACAGCAAACGAGGCTAAAAATAGGGCTAAAAAAATCGGTAAGTCGTTTTTAAGATTGTCTTTTTATAGTACAAATAATCCAAAAACACAAGTACTATTAGGTACTTCTACTGTTTTTATGGATGATTCTTTATTATGTAAAAAGGTAAATTCAAACCAAAAAAGTTCAAAAAATGGTATTTACATAAAAACAATGGAATATGATGGTATTAGCTCTGGCGATTCCGATTCATATATTTCAAGCCATATAACAGAAGATTCAGAAGTTTGCTATGGCAGCATAAGTGGATGTAATATTTCAGAAAGTGAAGATATAAGGTTAAGTAGTAGATTTGAGATTCACGATAAATATACAGCAGATGCATCTTCTGAAGGGTTTTATTTATATATGTTCAAAGAATATTCTAATAACTTACACGAAACAACAATTTATATGAAAGTTGATTTCAATCATGCTGGAATAGGCAGGACAATTCCATTTATGCTTCCGAGAAGGTTTGATTGTAATAGCGAAAATGGTTGCCCATTATATATTCATAAAGAAGATGATTTAGGTATTCTTAAACAAGGTTTCAGTATAAAAGATATTTATAAACAAATTTATATTCCAATACATGTCATATTTGACACTAAAACAAATAGATACGTCTATTATTTACCTGAAAAGTTAAGAGAAAATGAAGCACTAAGTGTTAGCAATGATATAATGGAATTTAATCTTTTTGAAGTAAAAATTAAAGACGAATCAGATGAAAATAATCAGTAAAACAATTTCAATAAACGAATTTATTTCAAGAAAAAATGGAGTAATACCAAGTTTGGTTGATGAGTGGAGAATACCAACAATGTATGTAAGCTGTAATGATGAATATCCAAAAGAATATATTTTTAATTCTTATGAAACAGCAGTAGAAAAAATTAATGAACTTGGTTTATCATCTTCATTACTTGAATATACGGGTAAATTTATTTATCAAGACCATAACTATGGCCTTGTGGTAAGTGATGTAATTATACCAAGCGGAATTGCTTCAGAAGTTACTGATTATACAGATGTTTATGTTAATATTCCAATTACAGAAGAATTTATAAATGCAGCACCAGAAAACTTAAAAAAGAAATATAGAGATTCAATATATTTTGATTTAAACAATCCAATACGAGAAACAGACCCTCATTATTTAGGAAGAAAAATTGTAAGTGGAAGAACTGGTCAAGAAATTGAAATGAAAATTCTTACATATGCCACTTTAAATAAATGGTATTCATTTTTTATAGAATATAAGGATATATTAAGACCAAAAAAAAATGAAGAAACCGGAGAAATAACTTATAAGTATAGCTCCGCAATTGAATATTATGAATCTGAATATGAACCAAAAAATGATGCTAACAGAAAAGAATTTGAAGACTTAGATAGTTTATTCAATGCACGTGGAGGCAACATTATGTATAATTGGATTGTTGAGAATTGTATGCCTTACGATGAGAAAAAAACTCCTAAACCTGAATTTAGTTACGCAACTAATTCAGCTTCATATACAATACCTATTCTGCTAACAACTTCTATTGATGATTTAGGAGAAATGACTATTTTTTCTAGTAAGTGGAAAGGAGGCGTTGATTATAGCAACAAATTGTCATCATCAGAAGGTACTGTTATTGATAGACCTTATGAAACTGATGATGATGGTAATATTATAATATATAATAAAACATATGTAATTAATGGAAATGAGGATAAAGGGTATGAACAAAACGAATATTTAGAAAACGTTTTTAATCCTTCAGAATGGACTGATTATACAGATTATTATATTAATGAGCATGAAGATGAATTTAAAATAAGTGGCGGAACTATAGAAAAATATGCGTTTTCTACAATTAGTGATAAAATCATATATAATCAAGAATATGAATATGAAACAATACCATATGTTAAAGACGAATTTATAATCATAAACGGAGAATATGCTAAAGTAATACATGGATATTATGTTGAACCTAAAATTTCTGATGGAACGGTTGCTGATATTAATTTAAATAGTGGTAAAAAAATACCAGTTATACAAAATGGCTCTTTAAAGTATGCTGAAATAAATGGCAAAAAATATTACGCTGTTAAAGAAGGAGATGATGAATACATTTATTTCACCAACATACAGAAATATCACGATAATGGTTCTAAAGTTATGTCAGGGTCGTATATAATTTACAATAATAATTTATATCTTTTAGATGATTGGTATTATTCAATTAATAGCGAAAACGAGACTTTAGTTACAATCAGTGGCGGCTCATCTGTTAAAATAAAAAATGATAATGGAGATGAAGTTTTGCATAATGTTCTAAAAGGGTATTTTAAATATAATGGCGTTACATATTACATTTCAAATGATTACAAAGTAACATTAGAAAAACTATATACTAAATATTATGCTTCAGATGATGATAGTATAAAATGGAGAAGACTTATTTTCATACCTGAGGAATTAGATAATGATGTATTAAACATATTAGGGTGGAGTTCTGCTAAAGTAGAAGAAGATAATGTTGTTATTATTCATAAGTTAGACACTAAAAAAGCAAATGTAGTAACAGGATATAGCGAATCTAAACTTGAGTTATTAAGGAGGAAAAAAATTAATACTGACGAGTTAGGTAATGAACTTCCTGGTTATTTTGAATTAGATGTAACAACATCAGCAAGCACAAATTACAATACCCCATATGACCAATGTACATTAGATTTATTGTATAAAGTCGGTGAGGTGTCTGAACTAAGTTTTCAGAAAACAATTAATGAAAATGAAAAAGATGTAAATCTATATAATGGAAATTATCTTGAAAGCATAACATTTTACCATTTAGGAGAAAATGATGCAAAAATAGATGAAGAAATAATTTCAACTAGTTCAACTACATTGGATATTTTGAAACAATATGAAGAAGGTGGAACACATTATAGACCAGAAAAGTTATTATATTGTGATATAACATATTATATTAATGCCACTCTATCATATGATGAAGATAACTATAGCTACGTTTTAGCTGAAGGAAAGCATAAAGGGGTTAAATACACAGACACTTCAATTGTAACAAAAACTGTCGGTGATTTTTATATGAGTGACGGTACAAGTTTTTCTTTTAATTATTATGAATTAAAGAATGTAATTAGTGCAGAGAAATTGGACGATTTTAAAGACGTTCAATTAACTCCAATGTCTCATTTTGAAATGGAAATAATGAATGTACCTACTACTGAAGGTGTTTTCAGTACAGACTATTGGGAGGAATATAATGGTATGATTTCAACACCAGTATTTAGGACTGAGTATAATTTATGGTCATCAACCCCTCAAAATATAGAATCAAATATTTATATAGATAGAGGTATAAATGCTGCATTTGAAAGGCATCTTAAGCTTCAAGAAATACATACAGTTGAAGCTCTTGAGAATTACGGAAATTCATATTTTAAAATTAACGAATATTAAAAAAAAATAAATTATGTCAACAGGAGCATATGGTCAGACTATAGCTAGTAGAGTTACAAGTAATGATATTGATATATTCTATGCTTATCACGAAACAAGGACAAGTGATAGCGTTGAAAATTCAGTTTTCAAAAAATTACCATCATCTATTTTGAGCGATGTGCTATATGATAGCGAAGGTAGTTCTACTGATAATATTTTAGAGGGGCTTTACAACCTAAAACTTCCATTGGAATATTTCAACAGAAAGGGTTTTTATACAGTTTATATTAAGCCAAAAGAAATACCTGCTGTTATAGCTGACGTTAGTTCATTAACATCTTTTCCAAATGTAAGAGGTATTGTTATAGATTCTAATGATGCATCTATAGAAGATGAAAGTTTCAAAAATAAAATACATGATAATAACGCTTTAGTCGGTTATCGTATTATATTTTTAAATGATAATGGAACAAGAGAAAATTATTATAGATTAGTCACAAGTAATAATAGGTGTGAACCGGTTGTGCAATCATCAAATGAATCTGGTAATAAATCTTATACATATAGATACAATGAAACCTCTTCATTATCATTTTTAACATTAACGCCATCAGTAGCTCCAAGTTTCAAATCAAGTTCAGCACCTTTTATAGGAAAGCCTTCTCAAAGGATTTTATTTGTTAATACTTTATTTGAACCTGTAATGCTAGATATTGAAATGACAGACAATGACATAGATACATTATCTAATATGATTGAAGGCTCACAGCTTAGAGACCTTGATAATGGATTGGTTACTACATTCGATGATAATGGAAATATTATACACCAATCTGAGCATTATACATTAAAAGACCCAGCAACAGGTACTCCTGTATATGAGGTTAAAAAGAAGAAAACAAGCGATATTGATTATTCACAGACATTAGAAGATAAATTGCAATAAATTATGGCCAAATACGTTAAATCATACAGTAATTACGTTTTAAAAACAAAACACCAAGAAATTAATGATGGTATTATATACGAAAGAGATATTACCACCATTGGAGGCCGTGACCATTTCTCAGCCGGGCAAGTACCATTATATAGAAGTGGAAATTTTATCATAACTATAAATAATGATGATACAAGTCATAAAAAATCATCAACACAAGGATGGGAAAGCAATTTATCAGGTGACACTTGGACACTTGATATACTTAGTCAATACAAGAAGGATGAAAAATCATCATATGATAAAAAAATCGTAATTAAAAAGGATTATTATGACCTTCGTGATTTTGCGTATTATGGCTCTTGCTCAGAATTGATAAGAACATCTATCAATAATATAATAGATACATATCCAGGTGAGCTATTTGAACCTATTGTTGACTATTGGGTAGTGTCTGGCGTTTCTTCAGATACAAGAATTTTTTATACTGAAGAAGCAGCAAATGCATACAAAGAAAGTATATCTGGTAGCACAAGCCCAACCCATAAAACAACCGGTTTAGAAGCTGTTTATACAAGAATAGATAATAGTATAGACCCAACAAACCCATCAGGCGATTCTAATTCTAATATAGTAACTGAAAATTTTGTTATACCTGGAAGTGCTGATACAACATTGTATGTTATAGACAATCCATTTGGCATAGATATTCATAGCAATTTGGTTTTAGATAAAAATAAACCATTGAAATATTTTGCTGAAGAAGGGTATAAAAATTATATGGTTTATGCTAAAAATGATGATGAATGGGATTTTGAAAGTGGATATACTATTATTTCATCTGAATTTAATAGATATTCAGGATATGACTATACAGAATTAGTTGATGTAGAAAAAATAAATGAAGAAACAGGAGAAGTAGAAGTAATTCAAGAAGAAAAAAAATCTATTAAAACTAATTTCTGTCCTGGAGAATATATGGGTACTGTTGATATTACATCAGAAAGAGTAATAAGAGGCCAAATACAAATTTTATATAATACAGTGCACGTATTCATGGGTGACAACAATGAGATTAAATATTTTTTCACTGATGTTGCTAATATAAGGATAAGGCCAAAAAAAGAGATAATAGAAGCATATTATGATAACTTATCACTTTTTGAAAAAGTTTTATTAAATAGAGATACCAATTTTGAAGCCACTTTCGAAGTTATTAAAGAAAGTGACTATGGATATTATACAGATACTGAAGTTTTTAAATTTCCTACAACTTATGGAGGCTACAATTTAGGCTCTAAAGATTCAATATTCACTGAATATGTTGAAAGACTGGTTAAAATTGGTAAGTTCTATGATGACTATTTCTCTGATAACTTATGGCGTTCAATGACACATGAAGCCATAAAGAATTTCGATTGGACGTACACACGTAGATTTAACCCAGGAGACGATGAAGAATACATTGAAGGTGGTAATAAGATACAGAAGATTATAAGGCTATACGGACGAGAATTTGATGAGATAAAAGGATATATTGACGCTATTGGCGATAATAACAATGTAACATATGATAACATTAACAATTTGCCTGACTATTTTTTTAGTGATAAACTTGAAGATGATGGTTGGGATGTGAAACTTGTTAATTTATTTAAACTACCAGATGATACTATTGATTATAAACCAGGTGTTAAATGTTCATTTTCTAACGATTTCGGAGAAGAAAAATATTATCCATATAGTAAAGATAATATTAAAACAGTTATATCATCAAATTGTAACAGCTATTCAGCAGAAACATTTGGGGCGGAATTAGAAAACAGTGATGTTAATTGTTCATCATCTTCAATATTAAATATTTACACCGGTGATAGACAACAAGATGGCTATCATAATGGATGTTGCGAAGAATTTAAAATCTATTCATCTGAAAAAGCATACACTTCATCTGATATAAATTCAGAATTTTTAAAAAGATTTATTCTAAATTCTAAACATATTTTAAGGCATAAAGGGACAACTGAAAGTATTGAAATGCTTTTATCTATATTTGGTTTAAAAAGTAAAAATTATGTTTTTAAAAATGATACATATTTTAATCTTTCAAGTGATGGCAAAAAACTTCAATTAACCAAAGAGGGAAAAAGGTATTTTGGCAATATTAATATATCTAACTATAAACCATACGATTTTGATGTAAAAGAATATACAGTATTTACAACAAGAATACAAGATGGTACATTAATATATGATAAAGATAATAAAAAATGGATAATAGATATTGATGGCGATGTTTCAAAGCTTAATGGCTATAAGCTTACAAGAACAAGAGGAACAGCAGATGACCCATATAATGGCCTCCCAGTATATTATAGAGATAAAGATGTTGATAGCGACCATAAAGAAAGATATATTTATCCAAGTTTCCAAAATTATTTATCTTATGACGGCTTGTTATATTATCAAATGAATGGTGGATGGCTATCAAAATATCCATGCACATTTGATAAAGATGATAATATTGTAAGTGCTGATACTACAGGATTATTTACCGAGACAATAAGAAATATTAAATCTGTTCAAACTCTTGATGAGTTGTTAAGTAACAAATCATTAGCCCAGCATAAGGGAGATATATGTGAAGTTGTTGATTTATCAGGAGAACGTGTTATAATTGATGGCGTTGTATATGATTTATTAACAGATGATAGTAATAAAAAATATTTCAATGCTACTGTAATGAATAATTCATTATCTGTTGGTAATTCTTTCTTCACTAATTATGTAGTTATAAGTGGTCCTGATGGAAGTATTAGAATTAACCTTAATGATGATTTCTATAATGGAAAAACAGTTAAAATTTATTTATCAGGTAATACTGTTGATGTTCATTCTGATACTGATTCTATAAGCACAGTTACTGTATTTTCTGGAGGTACATATTTGGAATATTTGAGAGGTGATAACGCTGATAAAATAACTAACTATTTCATATTAAATAATCCTGATTATAGTGATGAACTAAGTGTGATGGGTTGGAAACAATTGTCAAGCGATGAATACGATTATTATGTAATGAATACAATTGTTGACTATAATAAAGGTAATAACCCTCATACAGGACATAGAATGTACGATAAAGGGCATGAATACCTTTTACGCTTCAGAAGATTATTTAAACCTATATATGAAAATAGTTTATTTGACTTATCATTAGCCACAGGCGATACTGATGTATATGCTGAATCATATGAATGCGGTTTTAAAGGTTTAGTTAGTGATGATGATTGTAATTTAGATTATGACAATTATTTACAAATAGATGATAAGTGTCATTATTTTGGGGATTATTTTAAAAGGGATGGAGAAGCTACTATAGTAACATCTGCAACAACATATGATTTGAATGACAGCAAATTTATTACAGGCACTACAAGATATACTGATTTGAAACTTGGTGATTTAAGCTCTTATACTTATGGAGATAAGGCAGAAGGTAATATTGACGGCGTTACAAATCAAATTGTAAACACTAAAAGAGTTGATATAGATTTCTATTTAACCTCTCAGGTTGAATATTCAAAAGAATGGCTCGAAGAAGTTAAATATATTGATGCTGTTATTTTGCCATATCTAACTCAAGTTATACCATCAACTGTAATTTTAAGTGTTAATTTTAAAAATAAAATCAATTCTATAGCAGTATAAACAATTATGTATTTTGATGCTCAAATAAGTGGTAATACTATAGTGATTAAAAGTGACACATTTTGGAATTGTACGGTATATGGTAGCATTATTTTGTCAGAATATAGTGGAGAAAATAATGCTACTTTGGAAATGTCATTTAAAAATGACATGCAATTTTGCAGCGGTAAAATTATTTTTTCATATGGAGACGGAAAATGTGATTATCCATCAATTGATGTTTACCTAACAAATAATTGTTGGATAATAACAGAGCCAATGTATGATGAAAATAATGAAATATGCATACCATTTCAAAATGACGAAGAAACTGTTTCAATTAAGGTTTATTCTAATGAAAATTTGGTAGTTATAGGGGAAAACGTTTTTAAAAATGGAGATGAATTGGTTATTGCTGCAAAAGATGGAAAAAAAGTAAAAATTTATCCATCAATGCATTGTAATAATATCATAACTGTTAATTTAGTTAAAAAAGGAGTGATTTAAATCACTCCTTAAAAATTTATTAATATTTCTTTATTTTCATCTAAATCATCAGGAGACTTTATTTCAAAGTCATATAATTCATAATCCAATGGTAAATCAATGAATTCATATATTTTCTTTTCCAAATCCCACACAGCAAAACCATGCTGAGTTACAGTCTCTCCAAATGTTTGTTGAATAAGTGAGCCAGGATATACTATTTCGCAATCTCCCCTCTTAATCACCTGCCTCTTATGAATATC
>AUXO017923273.1_pt1 | contig 23235 bp, 36 predicted proteins | sample 768731 | NCBI WGS metagenome assembly AUXO01 (sample SAMN02715735, study PRJNA202380) | gut metagenome | biome: sheep rumen | host: Ovis aries | place: New Zealand: Palmerston North | reverse complement strand
TACGGCTGCTTATCTGGGTAGAGAAATGTTATCTCCTGCTGCAAGAGGCTTGTTTAATAGAGTCGAAGAAGGAATCATGCATAAGTACATGAACGTGTATGATTTAATCGTTGGTAAAAGTGAATGGAGACGTGCTATTGCGAAATACGGATCCCGAACCATGAATTCTGCGTTTATATCTTCTATGTCAGAAGGCGCAGAAGAAGCCGTTCAGTATTTAAATAGCAAAGAAGATTTTGCTAAAAAATATGGTTGGGGAGGAATGTCTCTAGGTCAAATGATAATAAACGATATATATCAAGGCGGTCGTGTAATGAATTCTTACTTTGCGCTTCTTGGTATATCTGATTCCGAATTGTTGAACGATGCCGAATATTGGGCAAATTTAAAAGGCGGATTTGCATTAGGAGGATTTCATACAGGATTATTGAGACTTGGTGTAAATGGTGTCGATGCGTATAAAACTTTTGATATACAAAACTATATTACTGCAAGCGCTGCTATGTCTAGAGAGTTGGATCAAAAAGACAGAGCCGCCGGTATGGAATTTGCAAGAGTTGCTATGCGCGGAAACGGAGATGCTCTTATGGACGTCGTGGATTATATGGAAGCCCAAGATAGAAAAAGAGAACAACCGTATTTTACACAAGAAGATTATGACGAAAAACGTAAATAGATACGTCATATAATCAGATTGGCGAATAGTGAAGATGTCAAAAAAAATCTTGAAGCTAAAGGTATATTATACAATACAGAAGAATATGCAGCTGCTATAACGGATCTTGCTAAATTGAGCATGAGTCAATATGCAAACAAAATAGAAGCTCTTAAAAACATGAGAGATCAAGATGCGTTTTATAACAGCAAAGAAATGGCAAAAGCGATAGACGATATCGTAGATGAAATATATTCAGACCCATCTATATTTGCAGAAAGAAATCGAATAGGAGTCGAAGCAGGTCAAAAAGCTGTAGAAGAAGAACGCGCACGCGCTAAAGAGGCCGGAGAAGATATAGAGTCAGAAGAATTTAAGAAACACTTAAGATCTATTCGAACGCACGCTCACGACGAAGCCATACAAAACCATCAACTATCTGCAAGATAGACTGCGATGGACGTTACAAAATTGGCTTAGACGTTAATGGGATTGCTTTCTGTAAAAGCGCAAAGTAATACAATAGAAGACTTTTTTTCTTTTTTACAATAGAAGTTTAATTTAAAACCAATGCGTCCAGATGCAAAACGCATATAGGACAGCATAGAAGAATAGATAAAAGAAATAAAGCACGAAATTTCTGAAAGGTTGACTAGATTTAATGCTAACTTTTCAGATGCTGCCGCTATTGAGTTTTTAAAATCGTCTCCGTACGTAGTCCATTTAAACGAAGATGAAGCTTAGCGGTTACATGTTACACAAGCAATGTTGAATGCCGATGCAAGTGTTACTCAAAAATATCTTGATCTATATTAGGAAGGATTGGTTACAGGTGCGGATGGAAGTGTAGAATACAATCCATTAAAATCAAAGCAGCTGAAGAAAAGAAATGCGCAGTTGCAACAAAAGCTCAAAAACAAAGAAATAACCAAAGAAGAGTACGATAAACAGATAAAAGAAGATATTCAGATTGCGAGTAGACAGGAAGATATAGACAATAATCCGTATAAAAAGCGCATAGAATCTATATTAAAGGCCAAAAAGGAAAACGGCGCCTTAAACTGGATGGTAAACGATATATTGAACGGAGATGGAGTAACACAGTTAACGGCTGAGTACGAGGCAGATGTTCAAAAATAGCAAGAAGAAGAAGCAAAACAACAAACCAAACAATAGGAAGAAAATCCTTTTGAATCATAGCCTCAAACTGAACAACAGACTGTTCAACAAAGTCAAGAAACACAGCCTGCGCAAAATACGTAGCAATCGAGCACAGAACCTGTACAGTAGCAACCTACTGATGTGACTAAGAATAAATCTTCTAAAAAATCAAACTTACAGAAGGCTAAACAAAAGTACGAACGTAGAATCGCTAGAGTATAGCGTCAGTATAATTCTAGAAAAAAGAAGATACGTAATTTCAGACGTGGTAGTCTTAATTCTGCAATTCCGTTTTTGGATTTAGCACTAGACGCAATAAATAATTTTATACGGTTTGCAGAATTTGGCGTGTTTAAATTTGCAGAGCTTGTAGAAAGGATGCAAATAACATTTTAGGACTTAAATATAAATGAAATTATGCCTCAGATGAAAAAGGCATATATAACTCAATATTTTAAATATAAGTCTGAAAATAATCCTGCTGCAGACAATATGTCTACTCCAGAAGAAGTATTCAACTACGGTTCAGAACAGACAGTCCAACCTGTAGTAGAAAGCAAAACAAATCCTTTATACAAGTAGATACAAGATCAAATAGACGAAGATAACCAAAAAGTAATAGAGTCTATCAGTACACACTTTGACAGGATTGTAAAGAATGACGATGGTACGGTTACTGTATATACAAACTACGAGGCTCTTTGGGCAGATCATTTGGACGAAAATCACGTAGAACTTCAAAGAGGAATAAAGACGTTAACAGACGCTAATACGTCAGAAGAATCTTTTAGAAAAGCCTTGAAAGAGTATTTGCGCGGGTATAATATTCCGATAGAGGATTACGTTAAGTATAGAAATACGGAAGGTATAATACCAGCAATTGTTCATAACAGATTAAGATATATACCCACTGTTCATATAAGTCATGGAGTTCTTGTTAAAGATGCAGTAATTTCTGTGTTAAACGGAACATACGATCAAATAGATCGTTCTAAGTATCCAGAAGGTTTTGACAATTTTGTTAATGACATTTTATAGCTGAAAGATTATATAGAGAATACTTTGGGATTACATATAATTACTGGCGGACGTTATATATACGGAAAAGATTCTCTTGGTAGAAACGTTTGTTCTCAATCGGATTTAATATGCGCAGACGATAAAGATTAGATACATATAATAAAAATAAGATCTTCGTATCAATCTATTCGCGCAAATTGGAACATACCACAATATAAGTCTGGGTTTACGATTGAGTCTCAAGTTGTAACTAATTTAAAACAAACCGAGCAGATTATAAACAATAAATTTAATCTGCCAGTATCTTCGTTAAACTGTTTACCTGTTGTGTGGTCAGATACTATAAGTGTAGAAAAAGATGGGGATTCTATGCTAATTGTATTAAAAGCCGATCAAAGCGAACGCTCTGACAAATCTATAGAGGAGTTGAAAAATCAGGCAACTATTCTAGTAGAAAATACAAACAGTCTTATAAAGGAATTTAACGCCATGGTACAATATTCTTCCAGATACACAAGTCAATTTGGAGAAGAACGATATTTGGTGTTATAGTAGCTACAAACAGATATAGAATATCAATAGTATATAAATCAATTAAAAGTAAGAATATCTTAGTTAAATTCCAAAATAGAAGATATAAGAAATCTGGTCGAACTAAACAGAAATCTAGAAAACGAAATCTGGTTAGAAGAAATGGAATCTTCTCAACAAGTAGAAGCTCCAATAAATATATAGGCTGCATACGAAAATCTACAACGTATATGTAAAGATTTGGATATTGTTTTAGATGATGTATTATCTTTAAGAATAACTACTGAAGACGAAGACAAGTAGGTTCGTAGGCTTTACCAACTTATATATGAAGCTTAGGTAGCGCTTGATGATTTTTTACAAGAACCCGATTCTCAAACGTTTGATGTTCGTGCAGAAGAATAGTTGATAGCTAGTGCATTAGAAAAGCTTTCGGAAAATAAAGACAAGTTTGGAAGATTGTCTACAATGGTGCGTTAGTGGTGGGCTACAAATTTTGTAATCGGAAAAGCCACAAACAGTATTAATATGGCAACAAACGAAGATGTTGCTGTAAGCAATATTGGTGAGCAGTGGTTTTTTGGTCCGTTAAACAAAATAAATCAGTGGATAAGCACCTATGAAAACCATGTTTTGCAAGAACTAGATGGCAGCATTCCTCTATAGCGTTGGTATAGTGCTATATTAAATAATTATTTTAGCAAACTTTTAGATAATACAGAATCGCTTTCTTCAAATCTTACAGATCCTGTTTAGATTTCTACAATACAAGAAGCTGTACAAAGAGGTCGTAGGCTTATAGATGATTTCAATAAAAAATGGGACATGCGTCCAGAAGAAGGATTTGATGGACCGATAGAAAGTCCAGCCTGGCGTATAAATAGAATGCCCGTCAAGTGGTGGAATAGATACACCGTAGACGATTCTTGCAGTCCATCTTTTAACGAAATGATAAATAACACCGCATATTATGTCATATCAAATCAACCTGGATTTGCCGAAAATGGATATTTTCACTTGGAAGAACAAAACGGAATGCCTGTTTTATATGCTACTTATACAGGGCCTAGAAAAAATCCTATTACGGTAAAACTTTCTTTTATAAATGACATCGACGCTGTTTCTGCTTCCGGTAGAAAAGCAAAGGATTTTCTAACTCAGGATGAAATATTACGTTGGCAGTACGTAAATCAGCAAAGAATGCGTACATTCATTCCAAAATGTCTTGCTGCATTGAGACTTGTTGCATCAAATAAAGATAGATACGAATTAAAATTCGATGTAGTATTAGATAAAGGTAAGATTAAATACGGAGAAGCAGATGATTTACACACTCTCGACGAATTTTTATTCAAGGGTGAACAAAATGTGCACGACTTATTTACAATAAAATTATCAAAGAAGGACAACATCGGAATACTTTCTACAATAGAAACAGAAGACGGTAAACCGAATATTTATACTGTTCGAGGGGGAAAAGGATTTGTCGAAATAGTAGGAAGATTTAACGATGAATACGAAAAGGGTCAAACACGCGTTAGATCCGGAATGCTTGTATATTTCTATAATACTGGTGACGGCAAGCGAATAGGTGTGCCACTCGTCACAAAGAAAATAGGTATGGAAGATGCACAAAAAATAGTATATCTTCTTGAACTGTTATCTAGTGGACAGACTCTCGCTAACGGATACGATATAATGTAGCTTTTACGGCAAAGAGTATATATACAAGATCCTAAAAAACAGCATACTCAATATAACAACGAGTCTAATATGATAATACTCTCCGGAAGAGAAATTATTATAGGCGGAGAAAAATATAATTTTGTAGACAAAAAGCAAGATCTTATAAATAGAATATCTATTATGTCAAACGCAACAAGAAAAGAAGTGCTTGACACGTACATGGGAACGTCTACAGATTAGGTTTTTGATAGAGTACGCCGTGTTATCGATCCCAACAATACAAATGCATCCATACAGCTCCCAAACGGAATTATTATTACGTGGGCTGATTTATTTAATAGGAACCAAGATGGTAGCGTTGGTAGTACATTTTTGGGATACATGATAAGAAATGGATATATACTGACTTCTGCAAAAAAGGCTTCTTATAGACAATTAAACATTAAGAATCTGCATGTTGTAGATCATGCGTTTGACTCTGTATAGCAACAAGAACAACAAAGCTCTACATAGACAATGCAACAATAGCTTCGCGCGCTAGAAGATGAACTTGATAAGATTTCTTCTGAAAAAGAAGTTGTATTAAGAGATGCAGACGAAACTTCTACGTTTATTTAGCAAGTTCAATAGTATTTTGAAAAAGTTTTAGGAAAAAATGGTGCGCACAAGTTTGTAGAAAACAATAAAGATTTCTTAGGGCGTATTTCGAGAAACAAAGTTATACTGGGAAGATGCTCGGAAGCACTTATAGAAATGTCTACAGCTGCACCTTTGAGTGTTGCGTGGCACGAAGCATTCCACAAGATATTTGAACTTGTTATTCCAGCAGAGCAGAGAGACGCGTTTTATGAACAATATAAAAAACGTTCTTTGTTTTCAAATCCTTCTGATAGAGATGCCGCAGAGTGGTTTGCAGATAAATTTATGCGGTACATGCAAAACAAAAATCAGTTGGATAAAGCAGACAGTCTTATTAAGAAATTCATACCGTATTGCAAAAAGCTGGCACATATAATAGGAATGTTCTATAAGCTTGGATTTAGGAAGGGCCGTTAGATGTTCGATCTGTACAATAAAATAAATGCCGGTACATTCAAAGACAGAGAAATAACCCAAGAGCAAAAAGATAGATTTAGAAGACTTTTTGGAGAAGGGTTAAATTATGAAATAACAAATGTAGAAACCGGAGAAACGGCAGAATTTACGCACATGCACGGCGTTCAAGATAGAGACGCTTTAGTGAGGGGTATTTCTTATTATATATTAAAAAATGCTGGTGTTACAGGATTAAATCCAGACGTATCGAAAATAAAAATATTTTCTGATGATATAAAATCGAAACGGGCAACAATAGACATGATCCCGCAAGGTATTAGAGACATTCTCACAAGAGAAGGTGCTCCAGACGATCAGCTTACGGAGACAAACCTTTTAATGAGAGAGCTTTTTGAATCAAAAGAGGTTGTTGTTTCTGGAAAAGATGGAAAGCCGTAGAAGAAAACAATTTATCCAAAGTTTGCAGCACTTAGTAAGTATATAGCTGATTATATATCCGGTGTTGTAAATGGAGAACGTCGATCTAAGATAGATGATATAGATACGGATAAAGATACTGACCAACAAAATGGCGGTGCAGAAAATAAAGACGTAACTCTATAGAATCATGAAAAGTACGATAGAGCTGCGTATGAGTTTTCAAAACTAGACAGTGTTAGTGCGCAAGTCAAGTTATTCTTCTCTACAATACCTAGAAGTTCTTTCGAAGATAGTGAAGAAACTGGAAAACGTAAAGCTGTATTAGATTATTCTACTAATCCACTCGGGTTGCCAGAACTCCTTACTATAGACGAGACGTACAAGATGGTTGTAAATAAATGTAATACGGCAAGTACTATACAAGAACTATTAGACCAGTTGTCCGAACTCGCAAAAAGCAGTCCTGTTTTTCTTAGAATATTTAATAAATTTAACAACCTTGTAAACGGAACAAAAGGAAAAGATGGAATGCGTCATGGCGGTATATATCAATACGATGAAGACGGCAATATAAAAAGTATAGATTATGACCGAGAAGCATTTGCTTTACAGATAGTGTAGGCTGTTCATAGTTTTAAAATAGATTTTGTAACGTCGTTGTCTACAAAATAGGAGTTTGACGGTAAACAAGGAAAGAAGGTTTAGATAAAATCTTCGTCCTTAGACAGAGATGCAAAAAGGTTTCCTGACCAGTGGACACAATATCTTGTTGCAGGACAGGTTGGAATATTTAAACCTAGCAGAGAGGAAGATTTTACGCTTGATGCAGAAGGCAACAAAAAACGTACAAAACTTGTATTCAGAGACGGCGTTCCGTTTACTATATTTAAAGACATATCATAGTTTTTTAGAGACGTATAGATTGCGTTGTTTGATGCAAAACAACAATTTACTATCGAGGGTAAAGAATATAACAAACTTGATTACGATAGTGTAGACAAACTGAAAAACGAAATAATATCCAAGCTTAATAAAATAGGAATATTGTTTTCTAAAAACGCTTTGGATAATATGTTGATAGACGTGTTTGGTGGAGCCGACGCAGACGGACTGTTTAGATGGTTTAATTCAATGCCTATAGACGATAAAATGATAGACAAAATATCAAAATCTAGCATAAATCGTTTTATAGATGTTTTAGATTAGTTTGTTTCTGATAGTGGTGTCATAAACAAACGTCTTATAGAAGAAGATGGGTATGGTAGCATTGGATTCGTAAGGCTTCTTGCAGAATATTAGGGTATTTATTAGAGAATAACTACTCAAAATATGGCTTACGCGTTAAACGGTAAGAAAGTAAATTCGATATCGCAAAACAATACTATAAGCCACAATATAGACGCATTTAATACACACGATCAAGAAAACGAGACGGTGCGCGTGTTAAGCGGGTTTGGATATAATCTTACTAAAGAAGTATCGCCACAAGGATCTATTATATTAAAAAATATAAGAGACGTTAATTCTACTATGCACTTACAGGCACATGTTTATTTAGGATCCAAAACAGATAATCATGGAGATCAAGGAAGCGAGTATGTAGACGAAGCGACTGTTGACGATTATATAGCCAAACTGACAATGCTTCAACAAGGTTACTTATTGTCTCCAACATTGGCAGACAAAGGAACGTGGATAATAATAAGCGGATTAGATATTCCGGGAATGAAATTTTCTTCGTACACAGACAACAACGGACAGTCTGTATTGTCTGTAGAAAATGTGCCAGAAGTAAAATTTATAAACGGGAGACCTTATTTTGTTCCAAGTGATGCCGTATTAAATCAGATGATAGAGTATGCCAATACGGAACGTCTTGCTATTCAACAGTGTATGGAAGATCTGGGTTATGAAAATATTCCTGGATATAAAAAGACAGGGCGGCATATATTATCTGATAGTGAAAAGGTAGAAAACTATCATACCGAAAACGTAGACAAAAAAACCGGAAAAGTAATCGAACCAAACGGTACCAGATTCTTATCGTTAACAAGCATTACAGTAAAAGAGTATAATCCAAAGACAAAAAAGAACGAGCTTGTAACATACAACTTAAACGATCCTAGGGAACGCAGTGTAGATCTATTGAAACTTGCGAATGAAAAATTCTTTAATATTCCTGGTTTGTCTAGAGAAGAATTGTTAGAAAAACAAAAGGAGATTTTATCATTAACGCTTGCAAGATAGATAGAAAATGAGGTAGAAACTGCTATAGGTTTGGGGTTGATAGAGCGTGTAGATATAAATGAAAAAACAGCAAAAGGTCGTTTATCTGTAAGTAAAACATCTAACGGTATAATGAATCTTGATACTCATAATATGAACGAAGAGTAGATAGACGCTCTTACTAGATATTACAGAAGGACTATAAACGCTCCAGAAACAGTAGCAAGAAGCTTTGCTATATCTGCAATTTTGGCAGATGCTACATTAAGGCATATAATATGTTCGTAGGAGATGCTTCGATGTTTTATTGGACACCCTGCTCAATTTAAAGTTTTATATGACGTAGAACGCGGTGTTATAAAAGATAGTACATACGATATACAAAAGCGTATTGGTGGACTCGTTTCTACTGGAGACGATAACGTGATAAATTTACCAGGAATAGATAGCGAATATACTTGCGCAGAATGTAAAGACTACGAAGTGTCTTCTGCATCTTAGGTTGCTGATAAGTTGACACAAATGTTTACAGATACTCAAGTGAGGTATGTATACGGAGCTAGAACTGGAGATTGGGAAACTGCTTACAGCTCGAAAGTAGAAGATCTGTTGAATACAGAAGATATAAAACAAGATTTATAGAAAGCTGTAGAAAACGGTAAACTTTTTGCTAAATCGTTTAAAAAGGGAATAAATGTAGCTGACGGTGCTGCGTATATAACAGAAGAAATGTGTGAAAATCTTCTTAGAATGCGCGGAGCATACAACAACGAAGTAAAAAAAGCGTTCGATTTGTTGCGCAGCAGCTCTCCACAAAGATATTCTTGGATGGACGTTGCTGAGGCATATAAGACTGTATATGACGCTGTGAATATTGTTACTACAAAATATACAGCATATGGATTTAGAGAACATTCACGAAACGGCGAAATTATTTCTGACATGGCTGTTGCATATTATAATAAGTATGCTTTATTCCCACTGTTCCCATGTCTGGCTACAGGAAGAATGGAAGGTATTTATAAAAAGATGCGCAGCGAAGGTGTTGAATGTCTTATGATGCAATCTGCCGTAAAAGTAGGTTCTCAAGGCGCAGTTGAATTTAATGGGTCTGAGATTGTAGGAGAATTCAATATATATAGACAAAGTTATTCTTACTTAAGAAGGCAGTTGAATACAGATCCAGAAGAAGGAGACAAGAGTACTCTTGGAACGCAGATGATAAAGATCGTTTTATAGAACCTTGTTTTGGGCAGAACAAATTATATAGACTCTAAGACAGGTAAACAAGTTTCTGGAGAACATTTGTTACATACTTTAATGGGCGCCATATAGCGACTTGCTGAAATTGGTGTAAAAGAAGTAAACGAAATGTTCTTTACCGAAGGGTAGCTTGATGAAAAGAAACTTAGTACTTATTTAAACGATCAACTTACTTCAAGAAACGCAAATAGAACGCTAGTACAGGCAATACAGTCAAAGATTGGTGAAGACGGAAAATATCACCTAAATGCTCCTTTGGCCGCAACAACAGACGCTCAATGGATAGAGAGTATACTTATATCTACAGTAAACAAGAAAGTAATAGACATCACTACGCCAGGTAGTTCGTTTATACAAAGATCTGTTTTTGCTATAGAAGACGGTACGTTGTTGAACGAAACGGAAGCAAAACATCTTTATGACGGAAAGCGTTTGGAAATGCTTAATGAGGACGGAAGTATGGATGCTGTTGTGTCTATAGATTTCTTCTAGGATATATTACCAGAAGGATTATCGTTCAACGAGGCGCGCGAATGGTTGATAAAAAATGGACTTATTGGCGGTTCTGCTACTACTATAGGATATCGTATTCCTACATAGGCGCAATCTTCTATACATGCCTTACGATTTGTAGACGTTATTCCTGCAACAAAAACAACAATAATATTGCCAGAAGAATTTACAAAAATTACAGGTTCTGACTTTGATATTGACCATTTATATCTCGCAAGATATAATTATAAATTGGATGAAAGTGGCAACGTTATAAAAGATTTTGAAGAAGGGAGTAAAGAATATTATCAGAACACAATAATAGATACAATGATGACTTTATTGAAAGATTCTGAAAATTCTATAAACTGTCTTTATAAATCTATTGACAACGATACAGATTTAGCAAAACATGTTGCAGATTTAATACCGGAAGTTGGCAGTACAAAAGCGGAACCGTTCAATTTTGGTACGTTGCACGAATAGGTTTTACGTAAAAACGACTATATAACCGGTAAAAAGGGAATAGGTCCGTTTGCGCTAAATGTTACAAATCAAATACTTACTCAGTTATATGGCGTATCTTTTAAAGAGACACAGTTTACTAGAGAAACAGGTATAATGAGATTTGATAAACTGCTAGACGACGATGGAAATATGATATCTTCTTGGCTCAGTGCATTTATAAACGCCCATGTAGATATTGTAAAAGACCCCTGGATCTCTAAGCTTGATGTAAATCCGTTTACTTATAATATGCTCAATATGTTGATAAGAAGCGGATGGGGAGAGACTGCGTTGTGGTTCTTATCGCAACCTATTATAAGAGAAATGGCTTTGGCAAACGATAGGTCAAACAGCCAATATATAAAAGATCTCGATAATAGCAAAAACGGAGGATCTTCTAGAGACGCTGCTTTATTAGAAGCTGTTAGAAAGTTTTTATCAGAAGATGCTGTATCTGAACAAAATATAAAAAAATATACAGAGAGCACTGATAAAAGCGATATAGCAAATAAAATACAAACTGTTAATTGGTTAAAAGACAATAGAGATGTACTTCAGTATTTTGCAACGCATCCTAATGCAGGAGAATATAAAGGATATACTGTACAATCCGTACAAGAAACAGTATTCTATGCGTGGAAATCTCTTGAAAAATATTCTGTTGCGATGGGTGATTTCGTATAGCATACAAAAATAGATACTAGAAAACACGGAAAAAACCTTATTGCAATAAACCGATATTTGAGAGACTATAATAGTTTGTTTAATCCTAACAGCGATGAAGCAAAGGAAAGTTTGTGGGATCAAAAATCATTAGAACATCTTAGGGATAATTCTTGGATCGGATATAAAACAAGAAATGCTATAGATTTGCCTATGAGGATTCTTGGAGGCCAAACGTTTAATGGAAATATACGTTTTATGAATGCCGTGTTAAAACTTGCCAAAACGTTACAATACGACGGCAGAAAACTGCAAGACGACGGAATCACCGCAATAAGTAGAAGTATGCAGACTGCAATTAAATCTAAATATTTCGTTAAATATGCAAAAGAAGTTTTAAATATGTCCGATAAAGATATAGCTGACTTATTTGTCGGTAACAAATCAATATCTAGACGACTTGTAAGACTTAAGGATGCTATAGAAAACAATCCAAAATATGCATATCTTAATGGAAACACACTAATTGCTCAGATATATTCTCCTATTGAAGATAAACCTGTATTTGCAAACGGCAGAATGACAGATAAACCTTCTTTTATAACAGTTCTTGATAACGTAGACGAAAGTAAAGTTAATTCCGATCTTTTGACAGAAGGTTGGTTAGATTTGTTAAATGATTCTGATATTTTTGTAAGCACGTTCGCAAGGCAACTTATAGTATATGCTGCATTAACTTCTGGAGAATTTAACGGTTGGAATAAACTGTTGAAATATATGCCGTACGAATTCATAGATGGACAAATTGATCCACAATTTGAAAGTTATAGCGATTTTATTAGAAAGCAACTTTCTTCGTATTCTACTTACGAAGAGTATTTTGACGATATTGTCTCCAATAATTTCCTCGATTATAGATTTGTAAAAAAGATGAAAGAGGTAAATGCTGACGGGTCTAAAAACTTTGTACAATCTGCCGACGGCGTTAAAATAGGAGCAAGTGTTTCAAACAAACAACAAAAAGAAGTCGCAAAATATATATCCGTAAAAATTCGAGGAGCTGTTGGATATGGACCAGCTGTTTACGAATTATACAAGCAGATAGGTTTTATAAAATCTGGAAAGGATTCTTATAATCCTGTATATGTTAGGATGCCGCGTAAAGGATATCATAAAACCGGTTATGATATATATGAATATGGATGGAAGTTTGGATACGCAGAAAACGGTCCAGTTTCTGATATGTAGTTTAACTTTGATGAAGCGTTTGCATCGGCTGCACAAGCATTGTCCACAGGAGCTGTTTCTTCTCTTAGTGATAAAGCTGCAATTGCTGTATCTAGAGCATATAACCAGATAGCAGATCCGCAGCCGGAAAAAACTGCCAATACTATTGAGCCAGGTGCTCATATTGCCACGCGAGGCTATAAGAAAGGAGATCCACAGAAACATCCTAAATTTAATTATGTATTTACTGACAACGCTCAAGCATATGTTGCTGCAGGATGGACTGTACACGACGGCGTAGACGTGTCACAAACAGATACAACAATAAAATTAAATGTAAGCGATGTAGACGGAACTAATCAAGCAGGTATTCGTACCGACGACGAAGGCAATATAACAAATAATGCATTCGGTGTAGTAGTTAAAAAACGTTAGCAAGATGAAAATGGAAACTGGCTTGCAAAAGAAGGGCAGTTTAAAGATACGGAAGAAGATTTTAAAATATTCACAGATTTAAACAATAACATGTTTATGAGATTGGAAAATTCTATTAACGATCCAATAAATCCTAGAGTTGTTACTGTATTTCCGCAACAAATTGCTCGCGGTAAAGCAGCCCTTCCCAAAAGATTTGCAGAATGGTTATAGACATAGCTTCTCGATAGATTTGGTGTTGTAAGTGAAATTGTAGAGAACGAACGCAGTGATTATGAAGGATATGGTTTGAATATACTTCGTGTAGAACCAAAAGAATCTAATTTACGCCAAAGTAGAATATATGATTGGAAATATGAAGAAGATTCTTGGTATTCTGGTGTTCTTGAAGAATTAGATCTTCCTGAAAAAATCCGTATGAACGGCGGTATGACATATAGACCGACTTATGAAAGATTTGGTAAAGTTTATTTGACTGACAATGAACGAAAATATGTGCAAGAACACGTGACTGTAGTAAATTAGTTTGGCGACAAATTAAATATAAACGGTAGTGATCTTGTTAAACTGTTTGATAGTTTTGATAAAGCTGTACATACACAAGGTTGGCATTATGTAAATGTTCCATACAGAGAGTGGAAGCAAATGTTACAAATACCAGATGTATTATTCCAAGATAAGAATACTATAAACCAGTTTGAATATTTTGTAGAAAACACAATGGAATATGTATTTGACGATGAAGGATATTTGCCAAAACAAAATGGAACATACGATAAAAAAACAAAAACAATAAAGCTCGAAAAGGGTTTTTATGACGCTGTTAAATTGTTACACGACAACATCGGTCTGCTTAAACAACTTCTAGATATATACGACGAACCCGATGCGCTAATTTCAGATTTAATAAATTACGCAGATAAAGATGTGTATGACTTTTTTGAAAATTTTGCGGAACAATTCGAAGAATATAACGATGTTGCTCCGGTAAGTATACAGTTTTCATATTCCGATTTACGTCAACAAGAATTATTTTAGGATGATGATTTTGAGCTTTCTGAAGAAGAGCAAAAAGAAGCGGAAAAATATAAAAAAGCATGTGAAGGAGGTAAAATATGAATTTAGATTTTTGTCCAAATAAAAAAAGTAAAGAATATAAAGAGATGTCGGACATCTTTGGAGAAGATAAAGCATATTTTCTCTGGATGCGTAATAAAGGAAACCCATTGGATAAGGCCCCTAACGGGGCCGAGTCCAAGCTTTTCAATGATCTTCTTGATTATTTTAAGGGAGACAGAAACGAAGCTCTAAAAGCAAAGGCTAAAGTATATAAAAATGAATTTTTAGAGTGGTTTGGCGATTGGACAGGTAATGCCGATTCTGAACAGTTTGACGAAGAAACCAAAAAACAAATATCTTTAATATTTAAAAGAATACCAAAACTTTCTGAAATAGGTACATAGGAACAGTATGCTAAATATATACAAACTATTTTTCCAGAATCGAAGGATAAATCTATATATTGGCATGGAAGCAATTCTGATTTTTCAGAAGGTTTTAAATCTGCAAAAAGAGGAGAGGGATCTGGAGCACCAGAAACAAAGAAGAGAAATGATTTTTATCTTGCAAAACAGGCGTGGTCAGTATTACAATACGTCAACGGTGTAAACAGGAAATCAGTAGACAAAAACGGATTTTCTCACTGGAATAGACTTTGGTGGGAGTTTAAAGAAATAATGTCTAACGGTAGGCGTTAGAATAATGATTGGAAAGATCTGGTCATAAACGAAGAAAATGTTAGACAAGCTATTCCTAATAAGAAGGGTATTTTCAACAGAGACAAAGGAGGAAATAACGGTAAATGGCTTAAAGAGAGAAAAGCGGATTATGGTTATGAAAATAAATCTGATAAAGAGTTCTTTGAGGAAATACTTGGAGTAAAATGGGGGAAAGACACATTTAATACTTGGACTAAACGTAATGAAGAAATATTTAAATCTCTTCAAGAAACAGAAAAAGGTATATACCCTGCCGTAATCAATACACAAAACCCAATTAGAGAATCTGGTCAAAATACATATTACGAAGAAGATCGTGGTTTATTTACACAAGCTGATGCAAACAACAATGATGCAATATTAAGTTCAAAGGCTGATAACGAATTTAATTCCGACATTGCTGTTATTCTCAGAGACAACGGGCGTGTTCATTTTTTGGGCACAGAAGATGATATAAAATCCTTTAAAGAGTTTATATCTGGCCAACTTGTCTCTAAAGCAGTAGATGCTAACGGCGAGCCTTTAATTTTATGGCACGGAACAGAAAACGTTTTCGATACTTTTGAATATGACGAAGACGGTACGCGCGGAGGGCATCGTGTACACGATAGACATTCGTTCTTTTTTACAGATACTGAAAAAAAAGCTTTTAAGTATAAGCACGCAATAACAATGCCTGTATATTTAAATATGAAAAATCCTGGCCAAACTTCTGTTAGGGATGGGAAATACAAATCTTTAGATGAATATACAGATAGAGAAAACGAACTGATACGCGATCCTAATTATGATTCTGTTTTTATAGAGCGTTATGACAAAGAAGGTGATAGGCACGGAATGGAGCCAACGAAACAGTGGGTTGTTAAAAAGCCGAATCAAATAAAATCTATATTAAACTTCGGCACATTTTCTACAGAAAACGATAACATATATAAAAGTCCGCAAGTATACGACGAAAAACAAAAAGAACGCGCTCTCTTTGCAGATTATATTGATCGCCAAAATAAATATCTTGCTGAAAATTATCCAAATTACCATAATGTTCCAGAAGAAATACGTAAAAAACTAAAAACTGCGTTACATAGATGGTTTGATTCTTAGGGATTTAAACATTATAAATTAATATTTGGTTTCGATAAATCTGGATATGTATTGTATGGAAGATCTTCTGATGCGGCAGACAGGGACGTATCTGATGTAAAAAAGTTAGAAAACTTATGTGGAATAAACATAACAGATTCTACTCCACATGTATTATCAAATGAAACATTACGTACATTAATAAAAGGTTTGTTTTACGAAACAAAAGGTATTAATCAACACCTTAAAGACGTCGCAGAAATACTTTAGAACGCATTACAGGATTCAGGAATATCGATATAGTTTGTTAATTATTTGCAAGAAGGAGAGGCAGCTCATTATGATTATTTTACAAATACTGTAAAAATAAGTAGAAGCGCTGCATTTAGAAATGATAGTGGATTGACAAACGTTGTTGCACAGACTGTATTACATGAATTAATTCATGCTGCTACTGTAAATACTATACAACATAACTCAGAACTCAAATCTCAATTACAAAATTTATTAGATAAGGTTAAAAGTTCTGTACAATCTGAATATTATGACAGAAATGGCCAACTTAAAAGTGTATACGGTCTTACCGATATATATGAATTTTTAGCAGAATTATCCAACGAAAATTTCGTAAAACTGTTACAGGGCGTTCGTACAGATACTGACAGAAAAGATTTGTTATCGCTTGCCATATCGCTCATAAAAAAGGTAATAAATAGAATTTTGTCTCGTATAAATAAGGATCACAAAGGAACTGCTTACGCAGATGCTATGGAATTTTTAGTAAAAGCTGCATTCCAAGAATAGTTTAATATAAAACTTGAACAATCTAGAAACGATGTTAAGACTGTTTTCAAATCGTTGTCTCAGGTTGAAGCTGCTGCAGATAGAATACTAGAAAGATTTAATGTTTTGTACAGACAATACGAGAATATACCTAATAAGTCACCAAGAAAGCAAAAAGCTGCATCTTAGGTGTTTGAGATATTAAACAAACTAAAGCAACATCGTGATATAGAATCTGCTTGTTTAGCTATAGATTCTGCTATAAATGTTTTAGGATTACACGACGAATCAATAGGCGGTCCAGATCCATCTCAACCAAAAACTGTATATACCTATTTATATGCTAACTAGCGACTAGGATTTCCATCTACAAATGTAAATTCCGAGACACTAGTAGATATGTATAGAAATGCTATATTGTTTTATAAAGATTTGCTGGATTTTAATAGAGAAGTTATACTATAGCTGCCAGAAGAGTATTATAAAAAACTTGAATCTGTTACAAATACATTAGAAAAACATATAATTCCTTTGTGGGTAGAAGCGTCTATGAAAGTTGGAGACGATATTGTAGACAACATTGTAGATACAGAAATGGTTGCTCAAGAAGAGGATATAGAAGCAGCAAAACAAGTTGCAAAAGACTGGTTGCATAAAAACGTAATGTACGGAGATATAACTTCTTTTGAAGCATATGTATAGAACTACTCTTATGTTAGAAATCCTATAATAAAACAAGTATTCCATCTTATACAACATGCAGAACAAAAAACATTGGAAGATGTCGATAAAGTTGCGCCGTTGATAATTTAGAAATTTCAGAAAGCCGACAAACTGTTCAAAGACATGTTTGGAAACTGGCAAACAGTAATGATGGAGTTTGACGAAGATGGCATTCCGACTGGAAATTTCGTAAGAGAAGTTAATTACGGTCAATACGAAAGAGATTTGGTTAATTTTAGAAAACAACTGGATTACGATTTTATAAAAAGATATGGTTATACTTTTGTAAAAAATGAATCTGGTCAAATAGTAAATAGCGTAACCGGATCTCTAGCAGAAGATGATGAATGGACAGGACCTCACGAACCTGTTTATGTAGAATATCTTCGTAAAATAGAACAATTTAAATCTGAAAGATGTAATAGAAGATATATTCCGTCATATTATATAGAAAGATTAACTTAGCCGTATGATGGAACGCTTGATCCACTTTCTCCTGAATTTTAGAGTACTAAATTTAACCATGGCTTATCTCCAAAAACTCTTAAAAAATATTAGTATTATCAGGAAAATATAAATTATTATTTGAGTCTGTGTGAAGATAAAGATACTGGTCTTTATTATCCAGAAAGATTGTCTTAGGATGATTAGGATAGTTTGGACATGTATCAAAAACAACTAGAAGATATTTCTAATCCGTATAAATCAGATGGTACAATAAAGGAATCTGACGAACTAAAAACAGCATATGAGATTCGTGCTTGGCAAAAATGGATAGGAGAGCGATCGTACCGAGATTAGAACATGATTGCTTTCGAAAAAGAATTGTCAGAGATAGAAGCAGAAGCAGCATCTACAGGAAATCCAAAACTGTTATAGGACTTTATAAGATATAATGCTACAATAAATATAAATCCGGATTATATAAAACAAACCATAGGTGGACTAAACGCTGTTCCACAGAGTGACGCAGATGTAATAAGGGCACAGCTTACCAGAGAAGCTTTACGTAATCTTGTAAGCGTTAAGACAGATTATACAAGAGACTTACAAAAAATGTTAAGACGTCCTATGTTCTTTAAGAATTTTAGGGATTAGGACGAAATAATAGAAAACAACAAAGATACTTCTGGAGATAAAGATTTTGCTGAAGCATTTGAAGAAAGTTTTTATCAAGCCGATTTATTGTATGTTGACACGTATGGATTCTATGCAGACAATCTCGGTAATAAAGTATAGAAATAGCCCGATGGTACTTTTAAAACTACTTCTGGTACAGTTGTTAAACAAGAAGATCTTCTTACTGTTCACGACTTTATATTAAATTTTTATACAGAACAAGTTATTAGAAACGGAGGAGTTTTAGATAATTTTATAGATTCTACCACAGGATCTCCTTATGTTTTTTCTGGTACAAGAAACGAAATACGTCAACAAATAAGGGAATTAATTCTTGATTATACAAAAACTACTCAAGAAGACGACGGTACAATAACCACAGAATTAGTACCCAGTACCGTATTTCGCATGTTATATCCAAAAAATGATAAATTTTTTAATCGTTCTACAGGTAAAACAGAACCAACTATATGGTATTCTCCAACTAATCGTTTTTCTACAACAAACGGTGCATATATAAACGATAAATTCGATAAATCTTTAAACATAAGCGAATAGCCAAATATTAATTATGTAGATGCTTCTGGTAAAAGAAGATACGATAATAGAAAAGCTTATGGCGAAATGTCAAAAGACAGAGAAGTAAAAGATTTATACGATATGCTGACAAAAGTTATGTTTGACGCATAGAAAATATGTAGATTAAAAAACAGACAGTTTAACTATAAACTTCCACAAATAAATGCACAAGTTACTGCACTTGTTAGTAGACTTTTTTAGACTGGTATGTCTGGTGTATCTGCAAGAGGTATTATAGATGCTATAACAACAATCGAAGAAAACGATGAAAATATGCGAGTTTCTGAAGATTATTACAGAGGCCCTGACGGACAAGTTGCAAACGATGTACCTTTAAAATATATAAGAGATCTAAAAAATCCTGAAAATATTACTACAGATGTAACATATGCTGTAATAATGTTTTTAAACATGGCGTATAATTTTAAAAACAAATCAGAAATCGACGATGATATAAAACTATTACGCTACAATATGGATTCTAGCGACGGTGGATTTAGAGATGTTTATAATAGACGCATAAAAAGCGACCCTGACGAAATATCAAGCTTATCTGACAAAAACAGTGAAGAGATGTTTGATACAATGTTAAATAAGCACATGTATGGAAATCAGTGGGTAACCAGCCCGAAAGAAGGAGGCCCTGGTAAAGCAAGTGTTACATTTAGTAAAGCGATGCGTGAAATATAGTTCTTGGAATCTACTCAAATGCTTGGTGTAAATGCTTTTTCCATGCTTGTTGGTTTTGGCGATTCGTTTACAAGAATTGTATCCGAGTCTATTGCCGGAAAATACATGACGCTCGGTGACGTTTTATATAGTCTTGCTTATTGTATAATAAAAACTCCGCATGTTATAGCAAATATAAAAAATCCTCTAGCTAACAATAAACTTTCAGCCATGATGCATTTAAATGGTATAAGCAAAGGTGTTGAAAAAATATATGGTCATACGAACTGGAGTAGATTAAAGAAAATAACAACAGAGCTTCTTATGGGAGGTTTTTCAATGTTGGATTGGATGGCTAATTCTTTGTTAATGGTTGCTTTTTATCATAATAATAGATTCTTTGAAGGAGATACTTCTTTAGGTATACCTGCTGGATTTTATACAAAATATGAACTACAACAAGCATTCATAAAAGCTGGTAAAAGTGCTTCAGATGCCAGTGCGTGTAGAATTTTTACAAAAGGTTTAGGCGGATATGAAACCTATAAATATGATAAGGACGGAAATAAAGTAAAAGTAAGAATACCTGGAAGATTAACTCTGTGGGATGCTTACGAATTTGAACCTTATGTGCAAGATGAAAACGGCAATTGGTATAAAGCTATAGGACAATGTAGAGTTCGTCCAGAATTTGAACCGTATGTTAATCAAACCATAAAGACAAGAATTGCTACAAAAGTCAAAAAACGCGGCGCTTTGTATAATGGTATGAACCCAGATAATGATATTCCTAAATGGAAATAGACAATTATAGGTTCTTTTGTCGGAGCACTAAGATCTTGGTTATTTTAGGCTTATCAACATATGTTTGCTGGTGGTACTGATAATATAGTAGTGAATTATGAAAATTTGTCCGACGTGACACAAACAAAATATGGTTCTGTTAAAAACAGGCGGCGTATAAAAATCAAAAGAACAAACGCTGAGCGAACAAGAAGGTTCTCATATGATTATGAAACAGGAACTCCGCAAGATCAGATTATTATAGGTCTTATAAGATCTGTAGCAACAATGTTTAAAAAAATACAACACGTTGTTGCCCCAGGTAAACACGAATCTGCAAAATTTTCTTACGTTGAAAAATACGCAATGTTTGATAGTATAGTATATCTAGCTATGCTTGCATGTTTAGCAACAGCGTGGCCTTTAGTGTATTCTTGGAGTTCGGATGTTCCAGAACCTAAGAACAGAGAAGAAGCAGGACCTGCATCAATGTTAAACCCTGTTGATTATTACGATTTTATAAAAAATCAATATATTCCAAATCAATATTATAAGCTTGCTGCAAGTGATATTTTATTTAGAATTGTAGAAGCTAAAGTATCAAACATTGATCCTACCCAAGCTTTCGATTTGATAACATCATTTACTACTTTATACAGCGGATTAAAAAATCAAATGGGTCTTAGTGATTTTATATATATGGCAATGGATGCAGATAAAGATCCATCTGATATAGTCAACCAAGGAGGATATCATTATTATACTCTTGGAGAACGCGCTTTATATAAAGCATTTGGTCCTATCGGAAACATGCATACTTGGCTAACTTATTATGGTACTGTAAATAATGAACGATGGTATTTAAACAAGTTCGGTAAGCTATATAAATTTGTAGGGTACGATCCACAACCAAGAACTAAACGTGGTGGTAAAGCAAATGATATGAACTTAAACATGAATATGAATATGAATTTAAACATGAATATGAATATGAATTTTTAATTTATATCATACAATTGTACTTTATATTATATTCAATAATACAAAAAGCCTATGACTAGAAGTCGTAGTATAATATAAAAATAAAAAGAGGGGACAGTCTCATCAGAGACCATCTCCTCTTTTTGTATTTCTATACCATTTAAATCTGTAAAGCATTCGTGTAAAGGCATATCATGTTTTGTATCTGCAATAATAAACTTGGAACTGATGGCGCGTTCAACCACATCATTTGCATAACCCCAAAAACGTAACAACTTTTCTTTTTGATGTGGAGATAGCGCCACAGTTCCGTTATAGAATTTATTTATAGGATACGGTACCCAAAAAGAATATACGAAATACGGTTTTTTATTAACCGTCTTAACATACGTTCTTTTTAGATTTTTACACGCCTCTAATCGCAATGCTCTCTGTTGTGAATATTCATTTCGTACACTATCATCATATACAAGAAAATACTCACAATCTCCAGTTGGATTATCTGGATCAGATGTATAGCTGTCAATAAAACCAGAAGCTTTTGTTAAATCTCCTGGAGTTATTGTGTCAACTATAAACGGTATAATTAGTTTTTCGAATGTGCTCATAGGTTCAATGACTCTGAGCCATCGCCCTCATAATATTCTCTACTATGATCCCACTTGCCTGTAGACTGATGCCAAAATATAGCTCGTAAAGCATCGTGTATAATACTATTGCGAGACTGTATCATATACTCATCAATCTTAAATACGCGAATATCATAACTACCTGTAGTATCTATACCAATGATATAGAATTCAAAGGTCCATTCATTTGGTTCTTCTTCGAGTTCATATCTAAGATACCACCAAACAGCAGACTCATAAAAGGCCAACTGTCTAAGGTAATCATACTGGTCAATACTATCCTCAAAATGCCACAACTTTTGTGTAGTTTTAAGGTCGTAGATAGTAGCTTTCTTATTCTTAAAATCGAGTGTAAGACCATCTAATAATGATTTACATTCGACTCCAGTAGCCATTTCTATATAGTATGTCCAGTTTATGTGAAATTCGTGATTAGCATTCATATCGATTCCGTCTCCGTGAAATCCAGTCAGCGTTGGACCAACTTTATATTCACCGAGAGGCCATATGATGCTGTGTGCAAGCTTGTGAGATTGGATGTTATGCTTAATTTTTTCAAGCATTTTAGCATCCCAAGGACTAATCATAATCCTTCTGTCATTTGTTTTCAAGAATTCTATGTAATCCTTCATCGTAGAGGCTATTTTAAGGCCTTCTGACAGCATTTTGTCTTCCGACTTTCCTGTTGTACTATACGCCTTTTTATAAGCGTCCAGAATGGCTCTATTTGGCTCTATTTCTGTTGAAAATGCTAATGCCTGACAGAACT